>JAAGKN010000090.1_pt1 | contig 108239 bp, 99 predicted proteins | sample 6206371 | NCBI WGS metagenome assembly JAAGKN01 (sample SAMN11533720, study PRJNA540317) | gut metagenome | isolation source: fecal pellets from male and female animal of same cohort | host: Peromyscus leucopus | place: USA:CA | collected 2017
ATATGAAGAAAAAAGAAAAAGTGGATATCCCTTTTTCTAAAATCAAAACCGAAATTGCGCGCGTGTTGAAAGAAGAAGGTTACATCGCCAATTTCAAAGCCGTCCACAACGAAACCAAGGGCGGTGTGGTGAGAGTGTTCTTGAAATACACTCCCGAAAACGAATGCGTCATCCAGGGCTTGAAACGTATTTCCAAACCCGGTTCCCGCGTTTACAGCGCCTACAACAACATTCCGAAAGTTCGCGGCGCCTTCGGTATCACCATTCTTTCCACGTCTAAAGGTTTGATGACCGACGCGCAGGCCAAAGCCGAAAAAATCGGCGGCGAACTGTTGTGCCAGGTCTGGTAAGGGGGGAATATGAGCAGAATCGGTAAAAAGATTATCAATGTTCCCGCCAGCACCAAAGTGGAAATTAAAGACTGTGTCATCACCGCCACGGGCGCGCTTGGCACCTTGTCTTACTCTATTCCGGAAGGGATCACGCCTGAACTTAAAGACGGCGTGCTTACCTTCTCCGTTGCCGAAAACAGAGTAAAAGAACTCAACGCTTTGCACGGTACCACCCGCGCCAACGTCTTCAACATCATTGAAGGTGTGACGAACGGTTTTACCAAAGTGTTGGAAATCAACGGTTTAGGTTACCGCGCCAACGTGGCCGGCACCAAACTGAACCTGGAACTCGGCTTCTCCCACCCCGTCAACTTGGATATCCCCGCGGGCCTTACGGTCACGGTGGATCCGAAATCCGGCTGGGTGACGATTAAAGGCAGCGACAAGTTCAAAGTGGGCGATTTCGCCGCCAAAATCAGAAGAATCAGACCTCCGGAACCCTACAAAGGCAGCGGTATTAAATACCAGGGCGAACATATCGTTCGCAAAGCCGGTAAAACTGCGGCGGGAGGCAAATAATTATGGCCACTAAACAAGAAAGATATCAATTCAGAAAAGACCGCAGCCGCGGCCACCTGCTCAAAAACGGTGCGCACCGCCCGAGACTGTCCGTCTACAGAAGCTTGAAATATATCTATGCCCAAATTGTTGACGACAACACCCACAGCACGTTAGTGTCTGCCACCACGTTGTCCAAAGAATTTGAAGGCAAGTTTGAAGCTTCCGCCAAAAGCATCGAAGCCGCCAAAGCGTTGGGCGCCGTAATTGCCAAAAAAGCGCTCGAAAAAGGCATCAGCGAAGTGATGTTTGACCGCGGCGGACGCGTGTACCACGGCAGAATCAAAGCGCTTGCGGATTCCGCCAGAGAAGCAGGATTGAAATTCTAAGGTCACAGGTGAATTTAATGTCCAATGAAACGCTAGTAAAAAGCGATAACAGAAAAGAAGCGAAAGGCAAAAGAGCCGAGTTTCAAAAAGCAAGACCGGCGGTAGAAGGTAAAACCACGGTCATCCACGTAGCCAGAACGGCCAAGGTAGTCAAAGGCGGTAAACGCTTTGGCTTCCGCGCGCTTGTTGTAGTCGGTAACGGCATGGGCAAAGTGGGCGTTGCTATTGGCAAGGCGAATCAGGTTCAGCTGGCTATCGCCAAAGCTGAATCCCACGCCCGCAAACACATGATCACGTTCCCGATCGTGGGCGAAACCATTCCGCACGAAGTCATCGGCAAATTTGGTGCCGCTTCCGTGTGGATGAAACCTGCCGCTCCCGGTACCGGTGTAATCGCCGGCTCCGGCGCGCGCTTGCTGTTCGAAGCTGCGGGTATTAAAGACGTCTTGGCCAAAAGCCTGGGCAGCAGCAATCCCTGCAACTTGGTTTACGCCACCATGGAAGCTTTCAAACAATTGAAAGCGAAAGAAGCCGTGAACTTGATGCGCGGCAAAGCCGCCCCGGCGGCCGAAGCCCCCAAGGCGGAAGCGAAAGCCGAACCCGCCAAGGCCGAATAGTTTTGTGGAGAGATAAAAAATGGTAACTTTGAATAAACTTTTCCCTAAACATGGGTCCAGAAAAGAAAAAAGACGCTTGGGTCTCGGCCCGGGTTCCGGTTTGGGCAACTACTGCACCAAAGGTATGAAAGGTCAGTCTTCCCGCTCCGGTAACACCCGCAAAGAAAGCAAAGAAGGCGGTCAGATGCCTTTGATCCGCCACACGCCGAAAAGCGGTTTTTCCAATAAAGATTTTGCCAGACGTTTTGACTACGTCAACGTCGGTTCTTTGGAAAAAGCCTTTGCGGCCGGTGCGGAAGTGACCCCGGAAGCCTTGAAAAAAGCCGGCATCATCCATGACGTTACCCGCGTCAAAGTGTTGGCCAACGGTTCTTTGACCAAGGCTTTGAAAGTGTCTGCCCACGGTTTTTCCGCCACTGCCAAAGCGGCGATTGAAAAAGCCGGCGGCACCGTAACCGTGCTTGAACAGAAGACCAAATAATGGCTAACAACACAGTTGCAAATATCTTTAACGCCCCCGAACTCAAGAAGAGACTTCTCTTCTTGGTCGGGGCGTTGGCTGTTTTCCGGATTGCGGCCGCAATCCCAATACCCGGCATTAACACGGAAGTCTTAAAACAAATGTTTGCCGCGCACCAAAACGGTATTCTTGGCTTTATGAATATCTTTTCGGGCGGCGCTTTGGGCAGATTTTCGATTTTAGCCTTGGGTATCATGCCGTACATTAACGCTTCCATTATCATGGGGCTGGTGCGCGGGGCTCACATTTTCCCGGCGTTGGACCGTATGCATAAAGAAGGTGAATCCGGCAGAAGAAAAGAAAACCAGATCACCCGTATTTTTGCACTGTTCTTGGCGTTGTTGCAAGGCTCTATGATGACGTTCGCCATTACGCGCGTAGAAGGCGCGGGCGGCGTTTCGGCGGTAGTAAATCCGTCGTTTATGTTTTTTGTTACGACTGTACTGACGCTTGCCGCCGGTACGATGTTTGTAATGTGGCTTGGCGAACAAATTACGGAAAAAGGGGTGGGCAACGGTATTTCGCTCATCATTTTTGCCGGTATCGTGGATCGCTTGCCCAGCGCGATTATGGAAGTCGTCAAACGCGTGCAGACGGACGAAATGGACTTTTTCATGGCGCTCGTTATTTTTGGCGCGGCGGTGGTCATTACGGCTTTGGTGGTTTGGCTGGAAACGGCCCAACGCCAAATTCCAGTTCAATACGCCAAACGCCAGGTGGGAAATAAAACCTATGGCGGACAGACCAGCTATTTGCCGCTTAAGATTGACCAGAGCGGTGTAATTGCGGTAATCTTTGCCTCCTCTGTTATTTCCTTGCCGCTGACGATTGCCAGCTTTAACCAGGAAGCCCCTTGGGCGCAGAAATTGTTGGAGTCTATGAACCACAGCAGCATTTTATATATGGTGTTGTTCTCGGCTCTGATTATTTTCTTCTGCTATTTTTACAACTCGATGACGATTAATCCGTCCGATTTGGCTGATAACATGAAGAAATGGGGCGGTTTTATCCCGGGCATTCGCCCCGGCGAACCCACCAAAAATTACATTGAATGGGTGATGAACCGTTTGACTTTCTGCGGCGCGATCTTTGTATGTTTGATCGCCGTCCTGCCGGACTTTTTCCGCGCGCAGTTCAACGTAGACTTTTACTTCGGCGGTACGGCTTTGCTGATCGTCGTAGGCGTTGCGTTAGATACGGTCGGTCAAATTCAGGCGCACCTGTTGGCCCGCAATTATGAACCTTTGATGAAAGGTTCTAAACGGATTAAGGGCCGCTGGTTCAACGTCGGACAATAGTTTAGTATTTTTGGGGGATTTCTTTGTTCCCTTTTTCCTCGCATAGCAAATAAGTATGCTTCGGTAAAAGGCGCCTTGAAGTCCCCACAAAAATCCTTCACTATTAGAGGGAAATTTTGAAGATTTTGGGGCTGTTTTCCTAGCATAGCAAAAAAGTATGCTTCGGACTCCCGCGTTTAGGAATCTCCATAAAATCCTAAAAAACCTTCCTATGGCTAGGTTGTTTTAAATTTAAAAGTTTTTGACAATTTGAACAAATTATTTTGCGTTTGAATCTTACGGGGTTCAAACGCAAAGTTGTTTGTAATTTTAAAGGCAGGTTAATTGAAGTGAACATTGTTTTAATGGGCTGCCCCGGTGCCGGTAAAGGCACGCAGTCGGCCAAATTGCAGCAAAAGTTTAATTTGCATCACATCTCCACGGGGGATGTACTCCGGGCGGAAATTGCTTCCGGCTCGGAACTTGGTAATAAAATTGCTTCCATTATTAATGACGGCAATTTAGTTCCGGACGAATTGATGGTTTCCATGTTGGAAAAAATCGTCAGCGCTACGGAACAGGGTATTATTTTTGACGGTTTTCCGCGCACGGTAGCGCAGGCCGAAGCGTTAGACGCTATGTTAAAACGCCTTCACCGCGAAATTACCGAAGTGGTAATGATTGATTTGCCGGAAAGCGAAGTGGTCAGCCGTATTTCTTCGCGCCGCCAATGCAAGAAATGCGGGGAAATTCTGCATGTAGATTTAAATGCGCCGCTTACCGCGTGTCCGGCGTGCGGAGGGGAATTATATTCCCGCCCGGACGACACGCCCGAACGCGTTAAACACCGTTTGGAAGTGTATCACCATGATACTTTGCCGGTAAAAAATTATTACCAAAATACCGGTAAATACATGGAAGTAAACGGGAACCAAAGCCCGGAACAAGTTTTTGAGGACATTGTCAAAGTCCTTGAGAAGGTCAAATGATTGAAGTAAAAAACGAGCAGGAACTCCAAAAAATGCGTGCGGCCGGAAAGGTAACCGCTGCGGTCTTAAAACAAATGACCGAGCTGGTTCGCCCCGGCATTTCCACGCTGGAATTGGATGCAGCTGCGGAAAAAACGATCCGCTCCTTCGGGGCGACGCCGCTTTTTCTGGGCTATTATGGGTTTCCAGGCAGCATTTGCGCTTCGGTAAACGAAGAAGTCGTGCACGGAATCCCAAAAAAAGATAGAATATTAAAGAGTGGTGATATTATCAGTATCGATACAGGGGCCCGCCTTGACGGCTTCTGTTCAGACGCCGCTGTCACCCTCGGTGTGGGAAAAGTTTCAGACGAAGCCCAAAGACTGATGGACGTAACCAAAAAGTCTTTATATAAGGCAATCGGGCAAGTCAAACCCGGCAAACGTCTTGGCGACGTTCAGCACGCGGTGGAAGCTTTTGCCATGCTCCATAACATGGGCGTCGTGCGCGATTATTGCGGGCACGGCATCGGGCGCAATATGCACGAGGAACCCAGTATACCGAATTTCGGTACGCCGGGAACCGGCCCCGTTTTAGAAGCGGGGATGGTGCTTGCGATTGAACCCATGCTTACTGCGGGAACATTCAGAGTCAGGGAGCTGGAGGACGGTTGGACCGTTGTTACGCGTGACGGAAGTTACGCCGCGCACTTTGAACACACGGTGGCCGTAACGGCTAACGGCAGCGAAATTTTCACTGCCTTTGAATAAGCCGCCTGGCGCGTTAGAAGGATAACGCGGCGGGTGTTTGTTCTGTGATTTAATCCGAACTCGGAGTCGTATGAGCGATAAAATCGAAATTGAAGGTAAAGTTCTGGAAGCACTGCCCAACGCGATGTTTAAAATTGAAATACCGGGCGGAAAAGTAATTCTGGGACACATATCCGGCAAAATGAGAGTTCATCATATAAGAATTCTTCCGGGCGATAAAGTAAGGCTGGAGCTTTCCCCTTACGATCTTACCCGCGGCAGAATAACTTATAGGGAGAAATAAATGAAAGTTAGAGCCAGTGTTAAAAAGATATGTCAAAAATGCAAAATCATTAAACGCAACGGCGTAGTACGCGTGGTTTGCGAAGTCGCGAAACACAAACAACGCCAAGGTTAATTTACAGGAGTTTTATAAGATATGGCTAGAGTCGCAGGTATTGATTTACCGAAAAATAAAAGAATAGATGTCGCGTTGGAATACATTTATGGCATCGGCAAGAAAAACGCGAAAGAAGTGCTTGCCAAATTAGAAGGCCAGATCGATCCCGCCACCCGCGTGAAAGACTTGACCGAACAGCAAGCCGGTTTGCTCAACACCCTTTTGCAGAAAGAATACAAAGTGGAAGGTGAGCTCCGCCGCGAAGTGGCGCAAAACATTCACCGCGCCATTGAAATCGGTTCCTATAAAGGCCAGCGCCACCGCCGCAACCTGCCGGTCCGCGGTCAGCGCACCAAAACCAACAGCAGAACCCGCCGCGGCAGAAGAAAAACCGTGGGTTCCAAAACCAAATAAATTTTAGAAGGAATTTAACTATATGGCAGAAGAAAAAGTGACAACGGCCGCGCCGGCCCAAGCGCCCGCGGCGAAAGGCAAAAAGAAAAATTCGAAAGCGCCCGTTTTTGGCGTGGTGCACATTTACTGCTCGTTCAACAACACCATTGTAACGGTGTCGGACGACAAAGGCAACACGATTGCTTGGTCCACCGCCGGTTCCCACGGCTTCAAAGGCACCAAAAAAAGCACCCCGTTTGCCGCGCAGATTACCAGCAATAAAGCGGCCGAAAAAGCCGTTGCTATGGGCATGCGCGAAGTAGCCGTAAAGGTCTGCGGACCTGGTCAGGGCCGCGAAACGGCCGTCAGAGCCGTCCAGCAAGCCGGACTTACCGTGTCTTCCATTAAAGACATCACCCCCATCCCCCACAACGGATGCAGACCGCCCAAAGCCAGGAGAGTATAAGATTTATGTCTAGATATACAGGACCCAGCTGCAAAAAATGCAGAAAATTAGATTGCAAACTTTTCTTAAAAGGAACCAAGTGCTACACCAATTGTGTTGTTGACAAATTGGCGGCCGTCACCAAACGCGGCGGCAAAGTCAGAAAAGCCAAAGTGTCCGAATACGGTATCCGCTTGCAGGAAAAACAGAAAGCCAAATTGCAGTCCGGCATGTCTGAAATTCCGTTCCGCAATATGTTTGACGCCGCCGCCAAAGCCGAAGGCCAGACGGGCGAAAATTTCTTGCGCAAACTGGAAACCCGCTTGGATAACATCGTGCGCCGCCTTGGTTTTGCGGTGTCTTTGAAAGCGGCCCGCCAAATCGTTTTGCACGGATATGTAACGGTCAACGGCAAAGCCGTCAATGTTCCTTCCTATCAGCTGCGCATCGGTGATAAAGTAACCTTGGATAAAGCCTTGGCCGAAAACGTCCAGGTCAAACAAGGCCTTACCGAAGCCGAAAAACGCAACCAGCGGCCCAGCTTTTTGGAATACGACGCTGAGAAAATGACCGGTAAACTCTTAAGATGGCCCGACAGAGCGGAAATGTCCTACCCTGTCAACGAGCAGCTCATCGTCGAATACTATTCTAAATAGTTTTGGAGGCTTATAATGGCTTTTAACGAATTGGTCCTTCCCCAAAAGATTCAGTTGGAAGAAAAAACCGCGTCCGACTTTTACGGCAAATTTATTGCCGAGCCGTACGAAAGCGGTTACGGCCACACGGTGGGCAACTCCTTGCGCCGGATTTTACTTTCCGGTATGGAAGGCGCCGCCGTTACCGCCGTCAGAATCGCCGGGGCCGTGCACGAATTCAGCACTGTGCCCAACGTGCGGGAAGACGTTATCAACATTTTGCTTAACCTGAAAAACCTGCGTGTGAAGATGGAAGGCAAAAACCGCGAATATCTGCAGCTGCATGCCGATAAACCGGGTGTGATTACTGCTGCGGATATTGAAGAAGTCGACGGTGTGGAAATTGTCAATAAAGACTTGGAACTGGCTACGCTTGAAGTGGGCGGCAGCTTGGAAATGGAAATTGAAATTTCCCGCGGCAAGGGTTATGGCCCTGCGGAAGAGCAGGCCAAATCCCAGCGCCCGGCCGGGTTTATCCCGGTGGACGCGCTGTTTTCCCCGATCGTAAAGGTTCACTACGACGTTGAACCTGCCCGCGTCGGCCAGAAAACGGACTATGACCGCTTGATTTTGGAAATCACCACCGACGGCACGCTGGCCCCCGCCCGCGCGCTGCACCGTGCGGCTGTTTTGTTGTCCAATTCTTTGCACATCTTCACGATTGAAGGCGAAGACGACTGCGTGGCCACCACCAGCGACGAAGCCGTGGAAGAACCCGCTTCTTCCGTGGCGTCCGCCCAGAACGCCGGCGCGAACTCTAAACAAGATGAACTGTTAAACCAGTCCATTGAGTTTATTGAATTGTCTTCCCGCTCCATCAATTGCTTGAAGTCGGAGAATGTCAATACGGTGCGCGATTTGGTAAAAATGACCGAAGAAGATTTGAAAATGATCAAAAACTTCGGCGCCAAATCGATGGACGAAATTAAAGAAAGACTTGCCGAGATGAATCTTTCCCTCGGTATGAAATTTTAAGGAGTAGTTTTAGAGTATGATTAAGAATACCGGATACAGAAAACTTGGCAAGACTGCGTCCCACCGCAAAGCCATGCTCAACAATATGGCCACCAGCATCATTCTTCACGAAGAAGTGAAGACCACGCTGCCCAAAGCCAAAGAAGTTAGACGCGTGGTGGAAGGACTCATCACCTTGGCCAAAGCCAATAACGAACGTGCCGCCAAAGACACCTTGAAAGACGCGGCCGCCGTTAAAAAATTATTTGAAGTGTTGGCCTCCCGTTACGCCAACCGCGCCGGCGGCTTCTGCCGCATTTACCGCGCGGGTGTGCGCCAGGGCGACAACGCCGAAGTAGCCATCATTAAATTGGTGGACTAATTAGGGGATTAAAATGGTAATAGACTATCTCGGAGGCCTTTTTTCTGCTGACTTGGGTATGGACCTTGGCACGGCCAACAGCCTTATCTACGTCAAAGACAAAGGCATCGTTCTGCGCGAGCCGTCAGTCGTCGCCGTGGAAAGAGAAACCGGCGAAGTCAAAGCGGTGGGTGCCAAAGCTAAACAAATGTTAGGCCGCACTCCCGCCAACATCGTGGCCGTACGCCCGATGAAAAACGGCGTTATCGCGGATTTTGAAGTAACGCAGGAAATGATCCGTTACTTTATCCGCAAAGTACACAGCCGCAGCAGTCTGTTACGCCCCCGGATCGTTATCGGCATCCCTTCGGACATCACCGGCGTTGAACGCCGCGCGGTGGACGACGCCGCCCGTCAGGCCGGCGCCCGGGAAGTATATTTAATCGAAGAGCCCATGGCTTCGGCCATGGGCGCCGATTTGCCGATTGCGGAACCGCACGCCAGCATGATTGTAGACATCGGCGGCGGCACGACGGAAGTGGCCGTCATCTCGCTGGGCGGGATGGTAGTAGCCAAATCTATTGATGTTGCCGGTGACGAACTGACTGAATGCATCGTGCAGTATTTCCGCAAAAAATACAATCTGATCATCGGCGAAACAACCGCCGAGGAAGTTAAGATTAACCTGGGTTCCGTTTATCCCTTGAAAGAAGAAAAATCCATGGAAGTGAAAGGACGCGACCAAACGCAAGGTTTGCCCCGTACGCTGACGGTAACTTCGGAAGAAATCCGCCAAGCGCTTATGGAGCCCGTCCGTTTGATTATTGACGTCATCAAAAGCACCCTGGAAGAAACCCCGCCCGAACTGGCCGCGGATCTCGTGGACAGAGGCCTTGTGGTGGCCGGCGGCGGCAGTCTTTTAAGAGGGATTACCGAACTGATCCGCAAAGAAACGGATATCCCCGTTCACCGCGCCGCGGACCCGCTTTGCTGCGTGGCCTTGGGCACGGGCAAGTTCTTGGAACAATTAAACGAAAAAGGATCCCGCTTCTTCGGTTCCCGCGGTAAATCTTACTAGCCTGGCTGCTGATTCTATTTAGCGGACACAGTTCTTGAAAAGGGACCGTGTCCGCTTTTTGTTTTTATGTCCCATGCAGAGGCATAGATTTTTTTGCTTTTCTGCGCAGAACCAAAATACACAAAGTCTTTCATTCCCGGACATTTGTATGTGTATTTTGCAGGTTTTTGCAATAGCGCTGGAACGATATTGGGGAATGATTTTGGCGGTAACGCCTTAAATTTAACTAAATACGCTTGCCGGATCGTCCGGCGGATTTTACAATATGCTTGCCTGGCTCAAAACCGGGCTAAAAACGATTTTTGATTTTATGTTGCCCAATAGAACAAAACAACACAAAAAACACGTTCCCGGCTCTAAAAGACGCTTTCTTTTGCCGGCAGTATTTTTATTGCTTTCTTTTTTGCTTATGATTTTACCGTTGGAAGGTTTTGTTTCTTCCGTCAAAGCGGTATTATCGTATATTTTTATTCCGCAGGTGCGTTTGGCGCACGGTACGGCCAAATACGCGCAAAATGTGCATGAAACGGTGCGGGAACTTTTAGATGCGCACCGTGAAAACCGCGAGTTGAAACAGCAAATCGAAATGACAAAACTGCTTTCTTCGCAGGCGGAAGCCATTTTGGATGAAAACGGCCGTTTGACGGAAATTTTACGTTTGAATCCGGCCCGCCGCTGGAACGGCGTGTGGGCAAAAGTGGCCTATAGGGAGCCTTCCCAGTGGAATGCCGTAACGATTGACAAAGGCGCGGCGGACGGCGTACGTGAGCGCAGTGCGGTACTGTCGCTGGAAGACGGACAGGAAGGGCTTGCCGGAGTAGTGACGGAAGTAACGGAAAACACCTCTAAAGTGCTGCTTATCCGGGATGAAGATTTTACCGCCGCCGTGGCGCTGGAGCGCGGGCAGGAAGAGGGGCTTCTGACGGGAAACGGTTTGCGTCCCGTGCGTTTGAAATATATTCCGCTGTTGGCGGACGTGCGCAAAGGGGATAAGGTGTATACTTCTTCCGTCAGCGGTATTTTCCCTGCGGGAATTTTGGTGGGCCGCGTCAGCGGCGCGCGCAACGACGACAGCTTCCAAACCGCGCTGACGGTGGAGGTGGAGCCGCAAGTCCGTTCGGCGGCCGTCAAAGAACTTTTTGTGATTACGGACGGGAGGAAATAACCGTTTATGTGGGGATTTTTTAAACTTATTTTCTTGTTTTTACTCGCGACCGTCTGCCATTGGTGTTTGGCTACGGTGTGCTCCGTTTGGGGGTTGAGCGTCAACGTGATGCTGGCGTTTGCCGTGGCGTTTTGCACGGTGCTTAAACCGGCGTTTGGTTATCCGGCGGCGTTTTTGTGCGGGCTGTTTTTAGATTTTTTCGGTACCAAACTGTTTGGAAACAACGCTTTTACGTTTACCGTGGCGGCGTGTATTGTATATGCTCTGGCTGAACGGTTTGATTTTGATGGCATTTTCCCGCAGATTTTTACAGTGTTTAGCCTTACTTTTCTAACGGGGGTATTGAACAGTTTGCTTCTCGTATGGTTTACGTCTTCTTCCATGTGGCCCGGATTTTTCAGTTTGTTGGGCGGCTCTTTGTTAGGTGCGGCGTTGTCTCCCGCCGTATTTTGGACGGTACGCCGCGTGTTGGGCAAGGGGGCCGTCTGCCGTCAGGCGTAGGGTAGAACATGTCCGTTACCAAGATTTTTTTTAACGCGCGTTTGAAAGTAATGATGGTTCTGGCCGCTTTGGCGGGGAGCGTGATTGCCCTGCGGTTAGTGGATATTCAGGTCCTGCGGCACAACGCATATTTGCAAATGGCGGAACGCAACCGCACGCAGGTAATTTATCAAACCGCGCCGCGCGGACGCGTATTTACGGCGGACGGCGTAGCCGTGGCTTCTAACGAACCCGCGTTTAGCTTATATTATTTGGGCGGAAGCAAAGACCCGGAATACTTGGAGCGCCTGGCACGTGATTTTGCCCCGCGTTTGCACTTGCCTGCGCCGCTGATGTTGGAAAAGTTGCAACTGGGTGCCAAAAGCGGAAAAGCCACCCTTCTTGCGGAAAATTTATCTACCAAAAGCACCGTTGCCTTGCAGGAACTTCAGCTGTACTATCCCGGCATTTATTTAATTGAAGAAACAAAACGCAGCTATCCGTATGGCGGTTTTGCAAGCCATTTGCTTGGCTATTTGGGCAGCATGGATGACCGCGCCTGGCGCACACGCGATGTGAAAATGGGATACCGTTTAAATTCCAAATTGGGAAAAAACGGGATTGAGAAAAAGTTTGAAAAAGAACTGAAAGGCAAAGACGGCGGCGTGTATTTGGAAGTAGACTACCGCGGGCGCGTTAAAAGTATTATCGAAGATAAAAAATGGGGGGCTGGGAGCGACGTTTATTTAACGCTTAATTTCGCCGTCCAAAAAGCTGCCGAAGAAGGACTTAAAAACTCTAAAACGGGACGGGGGGCTGCTGTTGCGCTTGATACGCGCACGGGCGCGGTGCTGGCGCTGGCCAGCGCGCCGGCGTTTGATCCTAATATTTTTGTCCAGTACAGCGATGAAGAAAACCCCAAACAGTCCAAAAAAATCAACGAATATAATTTGGCCGTACAGGGGATTTATCCTCCTGCTTCTACGTTTAAAATTATTACGTCCGCCGCCGCGCTGGAAGACGGCCATTTGGACGTAAACCATAAAATTAACTGTCCCGGCCATTACGATTCCGGCCCGCGCGTGTTTAAATGCTGGGGAACACACGGCCCGGTGGATTTTTTTGACGGAATGAGTAATTCTTGCGACGTATATTTTTATGCGGTGGCGTCGCAAATCGGGGCTGCGTCTATTGAGCGCATCCAGCGTTTATTTATGTTTGGCCGCCAAACTGGGATTGATCTGCCTGGCGAAAAAGCGGGCAATTTGTACGGCCCCACCCGCCGTGCGCGCAATAAAACATATTGGTTTATTGGCGATACGCTGAACTTATCCATCGGCCAGGGAGAACTTCTTGTTACGCCGCTTAAAATGGCGCAGTTCGGGGCGGCGGTAGCCAGCCGCGGCAACGTATACCGCCCGTATTATGTGGATAAAATCGTCAGCAACCAAACGGGTAAAACTGAGCAGTTGGGCAAAACGGAAGTTTTACAAAAAGCCGATTTAAAACCCGAAACATACGATTTACTGTTTAAAGCCTTAAAACATACCGTCGACAACGGCACCGCGCGCCGCGTAAAAATAAAAGGGTTGGACGTTTACGGTAAAACCGGCACCGCCCAAAACCCGCACGGGCCGGACCACGGTTGGTTTATGGCGTTTGCAGGCCGGCAGGGAGAGGAGCCTTCTATTGCCGTAGCCGTATTTGTGGAATTTGGCGAAGGCGGCAGTTCCGCTGCCGGGCCGATTGCGCGTTCTATGCTGGAGGCATACTTCGGCCTGGGCGCATATGCGCCTAAACCGCGCGCGGCGGAAGATTATAAAGAACTGTTACCGGAGGAAAACCATGGCGGCGTTTAAAACCGTTTCCGCTTCCGGCCGCAACCGGCTGGATTATATTTTATTGGGTGCGATGATCGGCCTTGTGATTATCGGCGCGCTGTGCGTGATGTCCGCCGTCAACAGTTTTTCGCTGACGAGCGGGGTGGTTCGTACACACTTGGTGGCGTTGGTACTGGGCTCGGCCGCGTTTGTGGCGGGGTGGAGTTTTAACTATCAAATTTATGATGAACAGTGGAAAGCCGTATACGGCGTTATTTTAGCGTTGTTGGTGGGCGTATTGTTGTTCGGTTCGTACCAGCGCGGATCGCGTTCGTGGTTTGTACTGCCGTTTTTTTCCATGCAGCCGTCCGAAATTTGCCGCGTTTGCACTATTTTGGTGGCCGCCGCATTTTTGGACCGGCGCGGCCGGCGCATAAGGGACGTTTCCACCTTATTTGGATTGGGGCTTTTGCTTATTCCTATTTTTGGGCTGATTATGATGCAGCCGGACTTTTCGTCCGTAGTGGTTACGTTTCCCGCGCTGTTAGTTCTATTGTATTGTACAGGGGTAAACGTGTTTTATTTGGGCTTAATCGGGCTTTTTGCGGGCGTAACGGGTTTTTTTACCATTACGTGGACATACATCTACCTCCACCCGGAACTGGCCGATTATTGGCTTGTAAACGCGTTTTATGAACTGGGGCATAACCCGTGGTATATGGTTGGGTTTTCGGCTCTTATTATGTTGGCGGGGTACGGCGCGTGGTGGTTTTTTAAGCAGCTGCGTATTTTTCTGCCGTCCTTTTATTTTGTTTTGGCGACGCTTGTGGTGCTTGCCGGGCTGTTTGGCGGTATTTTTGTGGATCACCAAATGAAGCATCACCAGCGCAAGCGCATTGAAACATTTTTGGCCCCCAAGTCCGACCCCAAAGGTGCGGGCTATAACGTGCTCCAAGCGCAAATTGCCATGGGGGCGGGCGGCGTATTTGGCAAAGGGCTTTTTTCGGGCACGCAGTCCCGCTTGGGGTTCGTGCCGGAAAGACACACCGATTTTATTTTAGCTGTTGTGGGGGAGGAACTGGGCTTGTGGGGGACTCTTTCCGTTTTGGGGCTCTACTTGCTTATTTTATGGCGTATTATTGTGGTGGCGTACAGTTCAAGCGACCGGTACGGCTACCTGGTCTGCGCCGGGATTTTTGGAATGTTTTTTACGTACATGCTGGTAAATTTTGGCATGCTTATCGGCATTGTGCCGGTGGCGGGGATTCCGCTGCCGTTTATCTCGTATGGAGGGTCTAACCTGGTGGCCAGTCTCTTGGCGCTGGGGGTGGTGCAGTCCGTATATGCTCGGCGCATCAAGGCATAAAAAAGTATGATAAACCCGCCAAAAATTTATAAAATGCGTATAGTGTTCCGCATCGTCAAAAGGACGGGGGGAACAAATAACATTTTTAATGCAGTAAGAAAGATGGTGCTCTCTTCGGGGCTGCCGTTTGAGCCGGCCAAAGTAAACGCAAATTGGCCGCGCCTTGCCTACGGGCCTTCGCCCGCGCTGGGTCAGCGCGCCGAACGTGAGTACCTGGACGTTTATCTGCAACACTTGGTGGCGGCGGACGAAGTCCGCTCCGCGCTTGAAAAATCGGCCCCCGCCGGGCTGGAAATTTTAAGTGTGGAACGCGTGCCGTATCCGCTGCCTTCCGTGCAGAACCTGGCCGCAGCGGCCCGGTACCGGCTCCAAGGGGATTTTACAAACCTTGAGAACGGGCGGAAGCTGGAAGATTTTGTACAACTGGCGCGGGTGGAGGTTACCCGGCGTGCGGTAAACGGGCTGGCGTGCGTAACGGATGCTAAACCGTATATCGTTTCCGCCGAAACCATCTCGCCAACTGAAGCGGCCTTGACGCTGCAGAGCGTGCAGGGCAAATGGATCAAACCTGAATGGATTGCCGCCGCTTGGCTGGGAGTGGAAGTGCCGGCGGAAGAAGAGGCTTTTTCGGTGGATGGAGTAACAGTCATCCGGGAGTGCTTGCTGTGGCAGGATTCGCAAGGTTTGTTCCACCCGATTTGAATTTGAGGCTTTTATATAAAGCCCAAGAGAGGATTTTTAAATGAGTAAGAATTTGGAAGGCCTTCCCAGTGTGGAAGTGTTGGTGAATACGTCGTTTGAAGAAACACGTATCGCCATTTTGGAGGATAACCGCGTTAACGAATTGATTTGGGAACGCCGCGGTTCTCTTAACATTGTAGGCAACATCTACAAAGGCACCGTGGAAAACGTATTGCCCGGTATTTCGAGCGCGTTTTTAAACATTGGTTACGAAAAAAACGCCTACCTGTATATTTCCGACGTGTTGGGCGGCGATAAAAAGAATATCGACAAAGTGCTCCACAAAGGCCAGGAAGTAATGGTTCAGGTGGTAAAAGACGCTATCAGCACCAAAGGCATGAAAGTAACCATGGATGTTACGCTCCCCGGCCGCTATTTGGTGCTTACGCCGCACCAGAGCTTTGTGGGCGTATCCAAAAACATTGAAGATTCCGAAGCGCGCCATAAACTCAACGATATCATGCAAGACCTGGCCGCCAAACACTTAAACGGCATGGGGTGCATCGTCCGTACGGAAGCCGAAGAAGCCAGCAAAGACGAACTGGAACGCGAAGTGAAATATCTCTACCGCCAGTGGCAGTCCATTCTTAAAAAGTTTGAAACGTCCCGCTCTCCGCGCCTGTTGCACGAAGATATGGACGCGGTATTACAAGTGGCGCGCGATGTTCTGTCCGAAAACGCCAAAGTGTACCTTTTAGATAATAAAAAAGATTACGAACGCGTGCTTGATTTTGTGGAAAAGAACTCCCCCGATTTGGCCGACCGTGTAAAACTGTACAAAGGTAAAACGCCGATTTTTGAAGCCTATAACATTGAGCCGGAAATTGATAACCTGCGTAAAACCAAACTGCCTTTGCCTAACGGCGGCAGTATTATCATCCAGGAAGCCGAATCCCTCTGCGCCATTGACGTAAACACGGGCAAATTTACCGGCAATAAATCGCAGGAAGAAACCGTCACGCAAACAAACATCGAAGCGGCGGGTGAAATTGCCCATCAGCTGCGTTTGCGCAACATTGGCGGGATTATCGTTATTGACTTTATTGATATGCGCAAAGCCTCCAGCCGCCACCGCGTGGTGGAAGCCTTGGCCAAAGCCGTACACGGGGACCGCGCTAAAATCCGTATTCTGCCTATTACCCGCCTGGGCTTGGTGGAAATGACGCGCGAACGCAAACGCGCCAGCACGGGCAGCTTTATCAGCGAAGAATGCCCGCAGTGCCACGGTTCGGGCCGCGTGCTTTCAGCCGAAAGCATGCGCATTAGAATCCAGCGCGAAATTTACGACCTTACCAATGGCCGCCCCGGCGGCAATTTGCGTGTGGTGCTGCACCCGGTGCTGGCCGAAGCCATTAAACAGCGGCAGGAAGATATTGAGCAAAATATTCACCGCACGCTGAAAATCCAAGCCGATCCGCAGCTGGCTTGGGAAGATTACAAAATCGTTCTGGAGTAACGCTCTGCGCCCGGTTGTCTGCCGGGCGCAATTTTATGCTTATGAAACGTGTGTGGACTCTTGCTTTGGGGCTAACGGCTCTGTTTCTATCCGCCGCGGCGTTTGCGCAGGGAAGGACGCCCGTCGTCGTTTCCGGACGCGGTGCGGGTTCGGTTCCTTCGTTGGAAGCCAATGGCGTAACGTATGTGGACGTCCAATCCGCCGCGCGCAAATTCGGCGCGGGGGTGGAATTATTTGCCCAATCTAAACAGGCAAAAATTACGGCTAAAGGGTTTTACGGCATTCTTACCGATCCTTTGGCGGAAATTATTATTAATGCCAAACCGCAGACTCTTTCCTCTCCCGTTTTGGTAAACGGAGGGAAGATTATGGCCCCGGCGGAGTTCTTTTTGCTGTCTTCTTTTCAAAAAGCCGTAGGCAAATGCATTTCGCTGGAAGACGGTTCTTTTGTGGTGGAGCGGCCGTTTGATTTTTCCCGTGCGGATAACGTGCTAAATAAAGAAGATACCCTTTTAATTTTTGACACAGAAAAAGACATGCGCTGGTCTTCCCAGCAAGTTAATAAGCACACCGTGCAAATTACGTTTCCCGGTTCGACGGTCAAGCGTGATGAATTTTTCCGTTTAAAAACGCCTTTTATCGCTTCGGCTGAAATCCGTCAGTCACGCACGGATGCTGTATTAAAAGTAATTTTGGGCAAAAACGCCAAAGATTGGAGTTTTACGGAACAGGACGGCCGGCTAGTCTTCAGGGCTGGCGCAAAAGCGGCCGCTCCGGTTTTGGCTGCCAAGGAGGCTCCGGTCGAACCGGTTAAACCCGTTTCGTCTGCTTCTGCCGCGCCTGAAGCGGGAGAAAAGCCGGAACCTAAAGGTCCTTCTGCCGTCAGCGAAAAGCCCTCTGTCTTAATAGAAGACGACGGGTTTGAAGAGATGTTCCCCGAGCCTGCTCCCGTTATTAAACCCGCCCCCGTCGCCAGTGATTCCAAGCAAATACCCGCTAAACCGGCGCCTGTTAAAACCCAGCCCGTTATTAAGCAGGAGCCCCACCCGCTGGCTATTTCGTCTGCCCATAAAAAAATGCGAATTGTGGTGGATCCGGGCCATGGCGGCAAAGACCCTGGCGCGGTACGCAGCCGCATGCGCGAAAAAGATTGGAACCTGGCCGTGGGCAAAGAGTTGGCCGCCCTTCTTAAAAAGGCCGGATTTGAAGTAAAAATGACGCGGGATAACGATACGTTTATCGCCTTGTCCGAGCGGTCCAAAATGTCTAATAATTTTAAAGCGGATTTATTTGTTTCGGTGCATACCAATGCGTCCAAAAACAAAAACGCGCACGGATTCCAGGTATATTTCCGCTCCGAAAAAGCCACCGACAAAGAGGCCGCCGACGTGGCCGCCATGGAAAACGAAGCCATGCAATACGAAGAAGTACACTATAACTTTGTGGACGCGCTTTTACAATCTCTAGCCAAGAATGAATTTGTAAACGAAAGCTCCAAACTGGCCGGGTATGTACGCAACGCCGTATATAAACAGCCTGGCATCGGCATTGCCGTCAACCAAAACAGCAGTGTGCGCCAAGCCAACTTTTATGTGCTTAAAGGGGTGAATAGTCCGGCGGTTTTGGTGGAGATGGGATATATTAGCAGCGCTAAAGACCGCGCGCGTCTTTCGCAAAAAGCGGTGCAGAAAAAAATGGCACAAGGTATTTTTAACGGTATCCGCGATTACGCTAAAAAAGAAGGCTGGATTAATTAACACAGTTTGGCAAAAAAAAGAACCCCGGGTTATTCCCGGGGTTCTTATTAATATCCCATGCTTTTGCAAAGGCCGGAAACGGCGCTGGAGCACTCTGTTTTGCCGGGGTTGGCGGAATTGTCCAGCCATACGGTGTAGCGGGTTGGGGCCTGAAGAAACGTATCCTTTCCTTTATCCTGCATGCCGTGAGTATCGTAAAAAACCAAATTTTCTTTTTCGGAACTAAACATATCCACGGCAAATTTATCGCACCATAACATATATCGGCCGGAGGCGCTTTCTTCGCAGCCGGGGTATTCTATATCCAGCTCGCTCCAGCGCCAGGGATATTGTCCGTTGGCCATATAATATACTTCCATTGCGTCTTTTAAACTTTTTGCCGCCGTTTGAATTTGGGTCAAATGGCTTTTTGCCACTGCCTTTTGGTATTGCGGCAACGCCACGGCGGATAAGATACCGATAATAAGCACTACTACTAAAAGTTCAATAAGCGTAAAGCCTGGTTTCATATCATTCCTCCTGAAAATATAAGATATTATAACAAAAATGATACTTATAGTCCGTGTACTTATAAATATCATACGGGTATTCTGTAAAATATGCAAAACTCGTATTCTGTACAAGACCGTAAGTATCTAAAATCCTTCGGCGCGCGCGTGCGGGAACTGCGCAAAGCGGCCGGATTTTCGCAGGAAGATTTTGCCTTGGAAATCGGCCTGGACCGTACCTACATGGGCGGAGTAGAGCGCGGAGAACGCAACGTGGCCGTGCTTAATTTGCGCAAAATCGCCGCCGGGCTGCACGTGAGCGTGGGTGATCTGTTCCCGGTTTCTTCCAATTCGGCAAAATAGTAAAATATCCGTATGAAAACCTGTTGGTTCTTATTTCTTACGTTTGCCAAAATCGGCTTGTTTACGCTGGGCGGCGGGTATGCCATGCTGCCGCTTATCGAGCGGGAACTGGTGGACAAACGCTCCCTGTTCGGCCGCCGTGAATTTTTAGATATGGTGGCCGTCGCGCAGGCGGCTCCCGGCGTAATGGCGATTAATCTTTCCATTATGGCGGGTTATAAAGCCGCCGGTTTTTGGGGGTGCTTGTGTGCGGCACTGGGGGCGGCGTTACCGTCGTTTATCATTATTTTGCTAATTGCCGTTTTCTTCCGCGGATTTCAGGATAATCCCATTGTCAGGCGCGTATTTATGGGGGTGCGCCCGGCCGTGGTGGCGTTAATTGCCGTGCCCGTTTTTAATTTGGCAAAATCGGCGGGGATTAATTGGAAAACCGTTTGGATTCCTCTTGTCAGTGCGCTCTTGGTATGGCTGCTTAAAGTTTCTCCCGTTTATATTGTGCTTGCGGCGGGGGTAGGCGGTTTTTTATACGGCCGCGCCAAAAATAAAAAGGAGGCCGAATGATTTATTTAAAATTATTTTTGACGTTTTTTAAAATCGGTCTTTTTAATTTTGGCGGCGGTTACGCGATGATTTCGTTTATTCAAAACGAAGTTGTTTTCAAGCGCGCATGGCTGACGACGGGTGAATTTACCGATGTGGTGGCCGTCAGCCAGGTTACACCCGGGCCAATTGGCATTAATTTGGCCACGTATACGGGATATACGGCAGCGGGAGATGCGTGGGGTTCGGCTGTGGCCACGCTTGCAGTGTGCCTGCCTTCTTTTTTGCTGATGGTATTGGCAAGCCGTTACTTTTTAAAATACCAACACGCGCGCGCGGTGGAGGCCGTTTTCGCGGGGCTTCGCCCAGCGGTGGTGGGGCTTATTGCGGCTGCGGCGCTGGTGTTGTGCAACGCGGAAAACTTTGTGGATTACAAAAGCGCACTTTTATTTTTGGGGGCGTTTTTTGCCGTGTGGAAATTTAAAGCCGGGCCCATAACCGCTATTTCCTGTGCGGGCATTTTGGGGCTTATATTGTATTAATATATAGCTTAACCTAACTTTAGATATATGATAACTCCGTATGTTTTACGACGGAGTTATTTTTTATAAAAATAATATTGTTAGTTTTAACTAACTTTTGTATAATGTATATGCAAAGAAAGTTGAAAGGAGAAAGAAATGAAAAAAATTTATGCAGTTTTTTTAATTCCCGTTTTATGTGCGCTTTGTTCCCCCTCATTTGCGGACGGCGTGCAAACTAAAGTGCAAAGAAACGTCAGCCGTGCACAGCTGGCAAAATCTTCCCGTGCACAGTTGACGTTTGAATGGAAAAAAGAACTTTGGCTTTCCGATATGGTTCACCGCCGCCGCCCGGGTTTTAAGGATGTGGTGGTAAAAGTGGAAAATAAAACCACCGAATGTGCGGGGGTGTTACTTAACAATTCCCGCGTGGCGACGCCTGCCTCCTGCGCCAAAGGAAAAGACGGTTATAAATTAGCCAAAGTAACCGTAACCCTTTCCAACGGTAAACGCGGCTTTGGTACGCAAAACAGCGTGGTGACGAAAGGCGATATCGCCCAGGTAAGATTGCAGTCCTCTCTTACACAAGGGCTTACCGGCGCGGATGTTTCTTTTGTAATGGGCAAAACCTCTCTGCAGGACGCTTATGGCGAGCATGTGTCGTCCGCGTTGACGCAGTTTCTGCTTTCTCATGGGGTGGTATCCGCCCGCGCCAGCCGCTTGTCAGGCCGTAAAAACACGCTTAAAAAGGGAGAACCTTTTTTCTTGAATGGGAAGTTGGTTGCTTTAGTAAATAATGTTCCTCACCGTTTGCCTGTATCGTTATTTGGCGGGCTGTCGGAAGATTTTTTGGCCGTGTTCCGCAGGTAATTTATAGCAGTAACCCGTTTTCCCCCGGCCAGGGGAATGCGGGGGCAGTCTCCTATACGACAAAACTAACCGCCGGAAATTCGCACCGGCGGTTTTTTTGTTCTTTTTCTGGACGCAGAAAAAGAACGAAAAAGACGTTCCTCCTAGCAACCCGCTTACAAGCATGGTTGGCCGTTTTGTAAACTTGCTTCGCTCAAACATACAAAACGGACAGCCCCAACCTTATCTTGTGCGCGGACAGCGTTGCAAAGTCGGATAAACAATGTTGAAATATTTTATGGGGAGCTGCACCAATGGAGACAAAACAACGCCAACGGGTCAGTTTCAGTTTGCGTGCGCGGACAGCGTTTCCAAGTCGGATAAACAACATAAAAGGAAAACAGATTTTATTAAGCCACACTCCCAGTTTGGGGATGTTTACCATTTAGAATTGATGTCCAAGGCGCACAGGTCTTTTTGCAGTTTAGAAGCGTGCGGTTCTTCCGGCAGGGTGGGTAAATTATATGAGGACGTAAATACTGCCATAGCGTTTGGACGGAGCAGAAAGGCTTGATAAAGGCCGTTCTCTACCGTTTCGTATAAGATGCTTCCATCGGCACAGTCTGTTTGTCTGGCCGGGTGGTAGCGGTGGGCGGTTTTTAGCTTTTCCAAAAAAGGCTTTTTGTCTTTGGAAGAGAAATTGATTTTTATTTCTTTTGTTTTGTTTTTCGTTTCAAAACGCCGCATAGATGACAAGTTTCCGGGCACCATTGCCGGATAGAAATAATCCCCTAAAATATGCCAGGCATTAGAGGCTGTCAGCGGCTGTGGGGTAGCTGAAATTCTTTTGGAAGAGAGTGCCTCCTTGGTTGTTTCTATTTTTTCAGTGGGAAGGTTTGTCCTTTGTATGTCCTTTTTTGTATGTGAAGCAATGGGTGTTTCCTCTATAACCTCAACAGTTTCAAACTCTACTTCTTCTTGGACCGTATTAGAAATAGGGCGTTGGTATATAGGCAGTTTTTTACCTTGAGGGGTTAGAAATGTTTTGGGGTCAAACAAATTGCAAAAATAGTTGAATAAATCTTGTTCCAACTCGGCTCCAATATCAAAATCTCCTATTATAAAACTGTCCTGTTTGAACACTTCAAAGATATAGGTTCTTCCTTCCGCATAGCCTCCGGCTATAGATATTTTTTTATTTGGGCAAAGTATTGCTGTAACCTGTGGCGTGGCGTGTGTCGGATTCGTGGCGAGTTCTTTTTTTAAATCAGGGAGTTCATTCTTTGCTGTTTGTAATAACGAAGGAGAATAGGCGGAATCTTCATATATCAAGATGGAGACATTTTCATATTTTTGATATTTACATTTTCCTTTTTGTAATTCTCCTATCCACTCGTTGCAATCAATATCTTTGCCATTTTTTTTAATTTCACAGCAAAAATTTGTGCCGAAAATATTGGCTTGTTTGTCTTTAGGGCAAGGATAAACGCAAGGGTTATTTTCTTCCTGTGCGGCCAACATTACATGACAAATCAGGCAATAAATTAAGCAGATAATTTTTTTCATTATTACTTTTCTCCGCTTTCTGCGGATAGTTCTTCCTCTGGCATTTCCTCTTTATACGTCAGTTCCACTTCGGCGAAAATGGAACCTTTGTTTTCGTTCAGCCAGCGGCGGTGGTGTTTATAGTCGGGGCAGTACTGCGCCACCAGCTGCCAGTATTCCTGTCCGTGGTTCATGTGTACCAAATGGCAGAGTTCGTGCACCATTAAATAATCCTGCACGGCAAGCGGCATTTTTACAATACGGTATGAATAGTTGATGTTCTTCTTGCCCGAACAGCTGGCCCAGCAGGTGCGCTGGTCTTTAATGACGATGTTGTTAAACTCCACGCCGATTTTGTCCGCCCATTCTTTTGTTTTTGCTTTCAGTGTTTCGTTGGCTTTGTTGCGTAACCATTGGGTTACGAGGGAGGCCGGATCGGACGTTTTTTCTTTTAAATAGATATGGAAAACTGTGCCGTCAAATGCTACGCCTTCTTCCTGGTCCGGCGTAAGGTACATGCGGGCTTCCAACAAATCCCCGTTGTAGAGCACTTTGTTTTCAGCCGCAGCGGGCGCATCCGTACTTTCAGCTTGCGCGTTTGCGCCGCCGAACACTTCGGGGAGTTCCTTTTTTAACCGTTCAATAAAAAGTTTAACGTCGCTTACGACGCTTTGCGTATCTGCCATAATTACATTATAGCAATTCCTTTTATTTGCCCGGCAGAAAGCTCCGCTTTTTGCGGCCATTATTTTATACAATGAACATATACTTTTGGAGGGGCTATGACCCACAGCGAACTTAAAAAAACGCCGCTGGCCGCACATTGTGAAAAAGCCGGCGGAAAAATGGTGGACTTTCACGGCTGGCTTTTACCCGTGCAGTTTGACGGTATTATTGCCGAGCACAAAGCCGTGCGCGAAGCCGCCGGGATGTTTGACGTTTCCCACATGGGGCAAATTTTTGTGGAAGGCAAAGACGCGTGGCCTTTCCTGCAACACATTAATTGCAACAACATTAAAAATGCACCTGCGGCCGGAACGTATTCCCATATTTTGACCGAAAAGGGCACCATTATTGACGACGCCATTTCTTTCTGTTTGAGTTCCGAAAAATTTTTGGTGGTCGTCAACGCCGCGTGCATTGACGAAGACTATGCCTGGTTTCAAAAACAGGCCGCCAAGTTTGACGTAACAGTGCGCAACGAAAGCGCGGACTGGGGCATGATTGCCGTACAGGGCCCGGCAGCGTTAAACAAAGTTTCTAACCTTATTTCGGACGTGCAGGATTTGCCGCGGTTCCATATAAAAGAAATAGAGCTCTTTTGCGCGCGCGGCTATGTTACCCGCACCGGGTATACCGGGGAAGACGGCGTGGAAATTATGCTCCCCGCCGAAAAAATCGGCGAACTTTGGGACGCACTTTTAGGCCTTGGCGTAAAACCGTGCGGCCTTGGTGCGCGCGACGTACTGCGCTTGGAAGCGGGGTACCTGCTCAACGGGGCGGACGCGGACCAAACGCGCACTCCGTACGAAGCCAACTGTGGGTGGGTGGTAAAACTCGCCAAAGAAAATTTTGTAGGGAAAGAAGCGCTTTCGGCGCAAAAAGAACAGGGGCTCAATCAAAAGCTGACGGCCTTTGTTTTAAAAACGCCGGGCGTACCGCGCGCGGAATGTAAAATCTATTCCGGTACGGAAGAAATTGGGGTACTCACCAGCGGGACGTACTCGCCTTTATTCAAAGGGATTGCCGTGGGCTACGCGCCGGCGGATGTTGCCGTTGGGAGCGAAGTGGAAATCGAAATACACGGCAAACGGGCCAAGGCCGAAGTGGTCAAAACGCCCTTTTACAAAAACCGCGTATAATTAAAATTTAAGGAGAATTAACTATGCATACCGAAGAAACCAGCCGTTTTGCAAAAACCCATGAATGGGCCCATATGGAAGGCGACATCGCCACTGTGGGTATCAGCAACCACGCGCAGGAAGAAATCAGCGACATCGTATTTGTGGACCTTCCGAAAGTGGGCCAGCAGGTAACTGCGGGGCAGAATTGCTGTGTGATTGAATCCGTTAAGTCCGCGTCCGAAATTTATGCGCCCGTCAGTGGCGAAATCGTGGAAGTAAACGAAGCCTTAAACGGCGACCCGGCCCTCGTCAACCGCGAACCGCACGGTAACGGCTGGCTGTTTAAAATTAAAATGACGGCTCCCGCCGAGTACGAAAACTTACTCGACCTGTCCGCCTACAAAGCCACCATTCAAAAATAGTTTGTTTTTTACTATCCCCCGCTTGCGGGCGGGGGATTTTTATTTATTAAAGGATTTTTTATATATGTTTACCCCTAATTCCCCTAAAGACCAGCAGGAAATGCTGGCGCAAATCGGCGTTTCGTCGGTGCGGGATTTATTAAACCAAATCCCGCAGGACCTTTTGTATCCGGCCTTGGATTTGCCCAAAGCCTTAACGGAGCAGGAACTTGCCGCCCATATGCACGCGCTGGCGGCCCAAAACAAACCGCTTAAAAACTTTATCGGCGCGGGCGTGTACGAACATTTTATCCCGGCCGCGGTGAATGCGCTTTCGTCGCGCGGCGAATTTTTAACCGCCTACACGCCGTATCAGGCCGAAGCCAGCCAGGGTACGCTGCAAACGATTTACGAATTCCAAAGCTGTATTTGCGCGCTGTTTGATATGGACGTGGCTACCGCCTCGCATTACGACGGCGCAACCGCGCTGGCCGAAGCCGTGTGTGCGTGCGTGCGTGTCAATAACCGCAAAGAAATTTTAATTCCCGCCGCGCTCCACCCGCATTACAAACAAGTGTTAAAAACGTATCTGCGCCATTTTGAAGGCGTAACGCTTGCGGAAGTTCCGTTTGACGGCACAGGCGCGCTTGATGTAAACGCGCTTAAAGAAAAACTGTCGGATAAAACGTCCTGCTTTGTGCTGGCGAACCCGAACTTTTTCGGTGCGTTGGAAGACGCGCAGACGGTTTCTTCCCTGGTGCACGATGCTGGTGCGCTGTTGGTGGCGTTGGTCAATCCGCTTTCTTTAAGCGTGGTGCAAACGCCCGGTTCGTATAACGCGGATTTTGCCGTAGCCGAGGGGCAGCCCTTGGGCAACGCCGTGAATTTCGGCGGCCCCGGCCTGGGGATTATGACGGCTAAAAAAGCATATATGCGCCAATTGCCGGGCCGCATCGTGGGGATTGCCAAAGACCACGCGGGCAAGCGTGCGTTCGTGCTTACGCTCCAGGCGCGCGAACAGCATATCCGCCGCGAAAAAGCCGCCTCCAACATCTGTTCCAACGAAGCCTTATGCGCCTTAAACGCCGTTATTTATTTAACGCTGTTGGGCCCTAAAGGGCTGGAAGAAGCCGCTTTGCTTAATTTGGAACGCGCCCATAAATTGGCGGAGTTAATCGCCGCCGTTCCCGGGTTTAAAGTAAAGTTTACGGTTCCGTTTTTTAATGAGTTTGTAGTGGAATGCCCCGTTTCCGCAGCAACAGTGGTGGAAAAAATGGCCCAAAAAGGGTTCGGCGCGGGCTATGCGTTGGGAAAGGATTTTGCGGGTATGGAAAACTGCCTGCTTGTCTGCGCTACCGAAACTAAAACGGAAGCCGATTTAAACTCATATGCCGAAGCGTTGAGGGGGATTTAATATGCAAGAAATTTTGAAACACAACGAGCTTTCTATTGAAAAATCCCGCCCTGGCCGCCGCGGTGTGCAGTTTGCAAAGGCGCAAAAAGCGGCCGCTGATTTTCTGCCCGCCGGGATGTTGCGCCAAAACGCGCCGCGCCTGCCGGAAATGAGCGAGTTTGAAACAGTCCGCCATTTTACGCGCCTGTCCCAGTTAAATTATTCGCTGGACGCGCAGTTTTATCCGCTGGGTTCCTGTACAATGAAATATAACCCCAAAGCGTATGACGTTTTATCCGCCTTGGAACCGTTTGCGTTGGCACACCCGTTTTCGCCGGAAGAAGCGGTGCAGGGGACGCTCCGGGCCATGTACGAAATGCAGGAGCTGTTAAAAAAGGTAACGGGGTTGGCCGCGTTTACGCTTCAGCCCGCGGCGGGCGCGCATGGCGAACTGACGGGTATTTTAACCGTCCGCGCGTATCACGACTCCCGCAAAGATTTTGCCCGCACGGAAGTCATCGTGCCCGACACCGCCCATGGCACCAACCCGGCCACGGCCAATATGGCGGGCTATTCGGTAGTGAACATTAAATCTGCCGCTGACGGCTGTGTGGATAAAGAAGCGTTGAAAAGTGCTCTTTCCGAACGGACTGCCGCCGTCATGCTGACCGTGCCCAACACAGTGGGGCTGTTTGAAAAAGACATCCGCGAAATCGCCGATATGGTGCACAAAGCGGGTGCGCTTTTGTATATGGACGGGGCGAACTTTAACGCGCTTATCGGCCTTGCCAAACCGGCTGATTTCGGTGTGGATATTATGCATCTTAACTTACATAAAACATTTGCCGCGCCGCACGGCGGCGGCGGCCCCGGCTCCGGCCCGGTGGGTGCGGCGGCGCATGTTGTCCCATTTCTGCCTACGCCCATGGCGGAACTGAAAGACGGTAAATATACGCTGTCGGGCGAAATGCCGCAGAGCTTGGGCAAAATGAAAGCGTTTTACGGAAATATGGCGGTTGTTTTGCGCGGGTATTGTTACTTGCGCCAATTCGACGGCCAAACGCTTAAACGCATTGCCGAAAACGCGGTGCTTAACGCCAATTACGTGCGCGCCCGCTTACAAGGAAAGTTTAACGCGTTTTTCGACCGCGTATGTATGCACGAGTGCGTGTTGTCCAGTAATCCGGCGGAAATGAACGGTGTACATACGACGGATGTTGCTAAACGCCTGCTTGATTACGGTTTTTACGCGCCGACCATTTACTTCCCGCTTATCGTACCCGAAGCCATGATGATTGAGCCGACGGAAACCGAAAGCAAGGAAAGTTTGGATGCGTTTATCTCCGCTTTGGAAGCCATTTATAACGAAATCCAAACGGAGCCGGATACTGTTAAAGGCGCGCCGCATAATCAGTGCGTGGTGCGCATAGATGAGGTGTCTGCCGCGCGCCAACCGAACTTGAGATGGTAGGGGCTCTGCCCCTGCCCTGCCTACTTTTTAGCATTGTCTAAAAAGTAGGCAAAAAGGCTAGGCCGCAGATACCCATAAAAAAGATTTTTATGCGGACATTTTACAACTCCCTACGGTCGAACCGTAAAATGTCTTATGTCCCGCTAAAAATCTTTTTTAAAAGCGGGTATAAAGCGGCCCTTTAAAGCGGTTGGCAAATCAGGCGACTGCCAGCAAAGTCAGTATGTCTATAAATTTGGGAAATCAGCCAAATCGCCGCAGTGTTAGTCTGTTTTCTGAAATCTTTTAAAATTTGTTTTTCTTATGAATTTACTTGTAAACACTCCGCCTCTTAACGCGTTTGAACAGATGGCGTTTGACGAACAAACCGTCCGCCTGCGTCCACACGCCGTTACGCTGCGTTTTTACCGCTGGACGGACGGCCCCGCCGTTACGTTTGGCTATGCGCAGTTTTGTGGCGAGGTGAAACGGGCTTTGTCCGCGCGGAATTTTGCCGGGCCGTTTGTGCGCCGCCCAACAGGCGGGGGCGTGGTGTTTCACGAAGATGACTTAACCTTTTCTTTCGTGTTTCCTTCGGCGGAGCGTCCGGCGGAAATTTATAAAAAATTCCACGCTTGTATTTTGGCGGAACTGGCACGTATAGGTGCGCAAAGCCGCGTGTTTGATAAAACGCTCCCCGCCTCTTCCTATGCCCCCAGTGTCAATCATGCGGCAAGCGCATGCTTTATAAATCCGGTGGAAAACGATTTGCTGGCGGAAGACGGTCATAAAATTTTGGGCGGAGCCCTGCGGCGGTTCGGGGGAACGACTCTTTACCAAGGGTCTTTACAAATCCCGGGCGCGCGGGAAAACCCCGCATATAAACATGCCGTTACGTGTGCGGTACGAAATTTTTTGGCGGTTGATTTGCGTCTGTCCCGGGCTGAAGATGATTGGCTTAAAAGTGCGCGGGAGCTGGCTGTTGCCCAATATCAAACCCCGGCTTGGACGGAAAAATTTTAATGAAGTTTTTAAAATTTATTTTTGCGCTTATACTCCTTCCCACCCTGTTTTTTACGCTTGCCGAAACGGGGCGTATTTTACTGGCTGTGTTAGGGCATTTAAGCGCAGCGGTCAGTTTTATTACGGGTGTGCTTATTTATGCAGGGATTCATTACGGGTATTATAATTTTTCCCGCCCGTATGTGTTTGTGCACGAAATGACGCACGCCGTAGCCGCTTTATTGTGCGGCTGCCGGATTAAGGATGTATCCGTCGGTGAAGAAAGCGGCTACGTAAAAATGGACCGCTGCAACGCGTTTGTGGTGCTGGCGCCGTACTTTGTGCCGGGGTACGTTATTTTAACGGTACTTGTCTATATGATAGGTGGTTTATTTATAGATTTAACGCCTTACCGCCAATGGTTTTTATTTTTTGCGGGGTTTTTTACGGGCTTTCATTTTATTCAAACATTTAAAACTTTGTTTGAGGCGGACCAGCCCGATTTAAAACTGGCGGGCGGAAAAGTGTTTTCCGTCATTACGATTGTATTTGCCAACCTGCTTGTGCTGGCAGTTCTTTTAAAGGGGCTCTTCCCGGAAGCGGTATCGCTGTCGGCGGCGGGGGAGCGGGTGTTTTGGGGAACCGTCAACGTATGGCGAATTTTAGTAAACTATATAGTAGGCCGTATTCAACACGCGGCGTAAATTATGGCAAAAAAAAATAAGAAGAAAAGAAGTTTTTTTTGGTGGGTATGGCGGTTTATTAAATCGTGCTTTTTTTTAACGCTGCGCACGGTGTTATTTACCGTCATGTTTCTTTTGCTTATTTGCTCCGCCGTGTGGTTGTTGTTTCTAAAAACTTTTAATGCCCAGCACATCAGCGAACTGATTACGGATGAACTGCAAAAACGGTTGGACCGACCCGTCGCCATTTCTTCTTTAGATCTTAAATTTATAAATACGGTGGAACTGAAAGGCTTTTCCGTTATTGACACCGAAGGCGTACCCGGCCAGCCGCTGTTGGCGGCCGATTCGGTTACGCTTCGTTTTAAACTTCTTCCCTTATTAGAGCAAAAGTTGGTAATTGACGAAGTTTCCCTCCATGCGCCGCGTTTTAATGTGGTGCGCGCGCCGAATGGAACGTATAACATTCCGCAGATTAAGCCCGCGCGGGAACGCTCCGTTTACGTTAGTGAACTGACGGGCAAAACATTTGCCGTCAGCGTGGAGGACTGGACGCTGAAAGACGGCGTAATCAGCTATAAAGACCTTGCTTCCGGCGTTACGCATGCGGTTTATAAACTTAATTTACATTTTGAACGGCTCCGGTTTGACGAACTTTCCCGCTTTACGGCGGATATGGTGCTGCGCAATAAGTGGGACGGTAACATTTCCGACATGGAAATTAAAGGTTCCGGCCATGTCAATTTTGCGGGTTTTAATTGGAGTGAATTTGCACTGCGCAGTTTGCGGGCGCAGGTGTTTTTGTTTCAAAAGCCGCTTTCCGTATTATTGGATTTGGATAATTTGCGGACTCCTTATTTTAACGCGCGGATTTCCGTGCCGGCGTTTGAATCGAAAGATTTGTCGTTGTTTAAAACGGAGGGATTGGCTTTCTCGGTTCCCGCGTCCGAAGTAACGGCCAAGGGCATGCTGGATAAAAACTACCGATTGGTGCGGTTAAACCAGGCGGGCGTTTCGGCGGCGGACGTAAAGCTGGACGCGCGCGGCACGCTGGATTTTTCTTCCCCCGCTTATACGGCGGATTTAAATGTTTCGTCCAATTTCTTTGCCCTGGAAGGCAAGAACCGCTATTACGCGCCTATGGGTAAATATAAGCTGACGGGGCAGGCCTCCGTTTCCGGCCGTGTAACCCGCACGGACGGCAAATACGCTTTGCCGCTGTTTACCGCACAGGTAAAAGACTCTTCCGGCGATATTTACGGTTTTAAGGTCTCCGGCGTAACGGGTGAATTTCAGGCCAAAAATAATTTTTCCGATTTATACGCTGCCACCGCAACGGGCAAGGTTTTGGTTGCAAATTCCGTTTTTGACAAGTTGAATTTAAGCGCAAGCTGGCGTAAAGGCAATCTTTATGCGTATATTGCGTCTACGGAATTAAACGGTATTCCGTTTAAAATGAGTTTATCTGTAAACAATCTCAAAAAACCGCGCCGCCGTATCCGCACCGCCATGTATCTAAAACATTTGGATCCGATGGCTTTTATCGGTGTGGTGCGGGATTTTGTAGATGTTATTGTTCCGCTGATTCCCGGCGGGGTAAAATTTAAAGCCCCCGTGGAGGGAGATCTTTCCTGGCTTCGTAATTTTAGGGATCGTCTTCCCGCGTTTATGCCCAATTTGGCGGGCAGTTTGTCGGCGGATACGTTTTCCAGCCAGGTGCTTTCCGGCAACCGCTTTAACGCGGAGTTCGATTTTACGGGCTTGCGTGCGGGGATGAAAAGTCTGACGGGCACGCTGGAGGCTCAACTGGAAGGCGGCGTAATTCACCAAATGGAAAAGCTGGCCGAAGAACAGCGCGCCTTGAACGTAACATTCCAGCCGTTTATCATCATGCACCGTATGGAGCGCGCCGGGAGTTTTAAAGTGGGCCAAGTGTTAAAAGACGTGCCGTTTACCGAAATGGCGGCCTCTACCCATTTTGCCAGCGGCCGCATGCAAATTAATAATGCTTATGTAGTGGGGCCGACGATTTCGGCCGTTGTCAGCGGGTGGACTGACTGGGTAAGCGAAAATTTTGATATCATAATAGGGACGATGTTTTCCAACACGTCGCGCTCCGGCGCGCTGGCGGAAAACTTGACGGACGAGTCCGGCAATCCGGCGCTGTCGTTTAGGGTATCTTCTTCCATGCTAAAACCCAAGCTGGAAATGCTGCGCGCCAAAAAAACGGGCGAAGCCGTACGTTCCGCCCAAAGCAAAGGGTTGGAAACCGATTTTAAGACGGGTCAGGAATTTATTCAAGGAGATTTTCATGCCAAGAAATAATATGGATGTGCTGTGCCTCCTGCAAGAACACGGAGCTATTTTAGAAGGACACTTTGTCATGCCGTCGGGCTTTCACAGCCAGACGTATATTCAAACCTCTCTGCTGATGCAGCACCCCAATTTAGCGCAGAAAATCGCCGGGGCACTGTCCGAAAAGTTCTCTAAACCGGCCGATGTGGTGATGGCGCTTACGCCGTCCGACTCTATTTTAGCGCAGGAAGTGGCCCGCGTGCGCGGCGTGCGCGCGATTTTCGCCTCCAAAGACGATGACGGGCAAATGATTTTAAAACACAGCTTTAACATTAAAGAAGGCGAAAACGTGCTTATCGTGGACGATGTTGCCGTATCCGGCCGCAAAATCAACAAAGCCATTGAACTGGTGGGCAAGCTGGGCGGAAACGTAATTGGCGTAGGCGTGATTGTGGACCGCTCCATGGGTTATTTGCCTTTGACTGTTCCGCTTCGCGCGTTATTATCGTACCCGATGCAGACTTTCACCGCCAAAGAATGCCCTCTTTGTGCGGCCAAAATTCCGTTTACGGAAGTGGAAGAATTAAACAGATAAATTTATGACGGAAATTAAATTAAAAGCAAAAGAAGAAAGACGTTTACAAGCGGGGCACTGGTGGGTGTTTTCCAACGAAATTGACGGTTTGGACACCTCCATTGAACCCGGAACCCTGGTGCGCGTGGTAAACCACGAAGGCAAACAGGTTGGCATTGGCTGCTTCAATCCGCACAGCTTAATCGCCGTGCGCTTGATTTTAAAAGGTGCAGGCGAATTGCCGGAAGATTTTGTGTTTGAAAACTTGGACGAGGCCTATACCCGCCGCAAAGAAATTGGCGTGCGCAAATATGGGCGTATGTGCTATGGTGAAGCCGACCATATGCCGGGCTTGGTGATCGACCGCTACGGTGACGTGCTTGTGATTGACGTGCTGACCGCGGGTATGGAAAAATTAAAGCCCGAAATTACCAAAGCCGTCCAAAAAATCTTTAAACCCAAAGGCATTTACTATAAAAACGACAGCGCGTTCCGCGCGCTGGAAGGCCTTACCAGCACGCCCGAAATTATCGGCGATGTGCCGGAAGAAGTTGAAATTGAAGAAAACGGCGTGAAGTATTTGGTTCCCTTGCGCGGCGGCCAAAAGACGGGATTTTATTTTGACCAGCGCGAAAACCGCGAATTTTTAAAACCCTACTTCAAAGAAAAACTGGTGTTGGATTTGTATTCTTACATTGGTTCTTTTGGCTTAACGGCCGCCTTGGCGGGCGCGAGCCAGGTATGGGGTTGCGATTCTTCCGCTGCGGCGGTGGAATACGCCAAGAAAAACGCGGAGCTTAACGGCGTGGCCGACGTTGCCGTCTTCCACCGGGACGACGCGGAAAGACTCCTTTCCGCTATGAAAAAAGGCGAACTGCCCGATCATCCGGATATTGTACTGTTGGATCCGCCCGCTTTTGTTAAAAGTCGCAAGGCGCTCCCGCAGGCGGTGGGGCTGTATGTAAAACTCGTCAAAATGGCGCTTGAGGGCTTGAAATCCGGCGGTTATTTGGTGTTTTCCACGTGCTCTCACCATGTGTCGCGCGAACTGTTTGTGGATATTATCCGCCAGGGCGTAAGCAAATCCGGGCGCGAAGCCGTGCTTGTTGAACTGCGCGGCCAGGCCAAAGACCACCCGGTGTTAATTGGCATGCCGGAGACGGAGTACTTGCACTTTGCATTAGTTCAGGTGAGATAGAATAACGGCGTGTTTGTAACTTGCGATTTACGCACAACGGATAAGAAAGAGATTTTCTTATCCGTTGTTGCTTTTACGATCAACGGTTTTCCATATTTGGCTAACTTTGCGCGCAAATGTATTTCAAATCTAAAAAATCAGCCGAAGTATCGTGATGTTGTTCTGTCTTGCCCGGCGTAATAATGGCGGATGTTGCGTGGTAATAAAATAAAACCTCCCTGAAGCACGAGGCTTTAGAGAGGTTTTGTATAGTTAAAAAGGCAAAACGAAATGCCGAGGGACAGGATCGAACTGTCGACACCTGGTTTTTCAGACCAGTGCTCTACCACTGAGCTACCTCGGCATTACCTACATATAATATCAAATTTATTTTGTGTGGGCAACAAAATTTTTTTATTTCTTTTTTTACAAGGGATTAAATCGCGTTTTTGGGTTGCGCCTGCGCCCGCAAAAGACATATACTTTAAATATGGGTTTACCGGCTTTTTGTCCCCGGACCCGATAGGAGAATTATGCCAAGAATTGAAGTGGACGCCAATAGATGCAAAGCCTGTTACTTGTGCGTCAGCGCCTGCCCGAAGAAATGTTTGGGCAAATCCAAAACCATCAGCAAAAAGGGATACTTCCCGGCTGAAATGGAACACCCGGAAAATTGTATCGGCTGCACGATGTGTTACATGATGTGCCCCGACGTCGCCATTACGGTGATTAAAGAATAACAATTTAAGGATTTTTTATTTATGACCGAAAAAACATTAAGAAAAGGCAACGAAGCCTTGGCCGAAGGCGCCATCCGCGCCGGGGCCCGCTTTTTTGCCGGTTATCCCATTACCCCGCAGAACGAAGTGCCGGAATATATGTCCGCCTATATGGCTGACAACGGCGGCGCGTTTGTACAGGCCGAAAGCGAAGTGGCCGCGATTAACATGGTCTACGGCGCGGCGGCTACCGGCACGCGCAGCATGACTTCGTCTTCCTCTCCGGGTATCAGCTTAAAGCAGGAAGGTATCACCTATTTAGCCAGTGCGGATTTGCCGTGCTTAATCGTAAACGTGATGCGCGGCGGCCCGGGCTTGGGCAGCATTGGCGGCGCGCAGGGGGATTACTTCCAGGCTACCCGCGGCGGCGGAAATGGGGACTATCACGTCATCGTGCTTGCGCCGAACTCGGTGGAAGAGCTGGGAAACTTCCCCAAACTTGGTTTTGAACTGGCCGAAAAGTATCGCATGCCCTGCATGATTTTGGCCGACGGTATTTTAGGGCAGATGATGGAAAGCATGTCCTTTAATTTTGATCCCATTGACCCCAATAAACTTGGTAAATTTGACTGGGCTGTTGACATTAACAAAAACGGCCGCACCAAGAGTAAAGTGTTCTCTTACAAAGGCGACGGTTTAATCGCCGATGTGGAAGAACGTGCCAAACGCTACGGGCTTATCGAAAAAACCGAAGCCCGTTGGGAAGAACGCGACGCAGAAGACTGTGATGTTTTACTGGTCGCCTACGGTCTTTCCTCCCGTGCGTGCTTGGAAGCCGTCAATAAAGCCAAAGAAGAAGGCCTTAAAGTCGGCCTTTTCCGGCCGATTACGCTGTGGCCTTTCCCGTCCAAACGCTTGGCGGAACTGGCTTCGAAAGCCAAAGCCGTGCTGACGGTGGAACAGAGCCTCGGGCAGTTGGTGCAGGACGTTAAACTGTCTATTAACGGCAAAACGCCCGTATATTTAAATGCCTATCCCGCCGGCGGCCAGCCGGACGGAAATTCTATCCTCACGGCCGTACGCTCTTGCATGAGCGGCGGCAAAGAAGGCTTGTTTGATATTCAAGAACACGCCGACGGCTTCTCCTACGACTGCAAACGCGATACTTCTATCGGCATGCAGGGCGACTTGAAAGGAGGCAATTAATTTTATGACTATTATCGCTAAAAGACCTCAAAGCATGACCGATAAGCCTATGCACTACTGCCCCGGCTGCGGCCATGGTATTGTGCACCGTTTAATGGGTGAAGCGTTTGATGAACTTAACATCGCAGACCGCGTGATTGGCGTGGCCCCGGTGGGATGCGCCGTATTTGCCGACGAATATTTTACCTGCGACACCGTACAGGGCGCTCACGGCCGCGGCCCGGCCATTGCTACCGGTATTAAACGGTGTAAACCGGAAGCCGTCGTATTTTCCTATCAGGGCGACGGGGACCTTGCTTCTATTGGTATGGCGGAAATCGTACACGCCGCCGTGCGCAGCGAAAATATCACCGTTATTTTTATCAATAACGCCATTTACGGTATGACGGGCGGCCAAATGGCCCCAACCACTTTGGTCGGCCAGGTGGCCACCACCGCCCCCAAAGGGCGCGACCCGAAACTGCAGGGCTGGCCAATTAATATGTGCGAAATGCTTTCGCAGATTACCGGCGCGAAATACTTGGAACGCGTGGCCGTAGATACGCCCCAAAACGTAATGAAAGCCAAAAAAGCCATTAAAAAAGCGTTTGAAAACCAAGTAAAAGGCGTAGGGTTTTCCATGGTGGAAGTCTTATCCCAATGCCCGACCAACTGGCACGCCAATGTACAGCAGTCCTTGGAGTTTGTGCGTACCAAAATGATGCCGCAGTATCCGCTGGGCGTATTTAAAGACGAGGGGGCCAACTAATGTACCAGGGTATCAGAATCGCCGGTTTTGGCGGACAGGGCGTTATTTCCGCAGGCATTTTGCTTGCGCAGGCGGGCGTGGAAGATAAAAAGAACGCCAGCTGGCTTCCGTCTTACGGTCCCGAAATGCGCGGCGGTACGGCCAACTGCTCCGTGGTGGTAACGGACGGCGAAGTATATACGCCGATTGTTTCCTCGCCGGATACGGTTATCATTATGAACGAACCGTCGCTTCCCAAGTTTGAACCGCTCTTAAAAAAAGGCGGGCTGATGATTATTAACAGTTCGCTGATTAATTCCCGTCCGACGCGGGACGACATTACCGTCGTCTGCGTGCCGTGTAACCAAATTGCCGAAGGGTTAGGCATGGACCGCATCGCCAACTTGGTGGCGTTGGGTGCGTTTATTAAACTGACGGGTGCGGTAACGCTGGAAAGCGTAGCCGACGCGATGAAAAAAGTCTACAAACGCGCCAAGCCCGAGATGTTAGAGCTAAACAAAAAAGCGTTACAGGCGGGATTTGACGCAGTGAAGTAAACGCATAAAACTTGGCAATAAAATTTAATCCCCGGAGCCGTAAGGAGCCGGGGATTATTTTTTGGTAATTTCCAGATTGTCATCCTGAACTTGTTTCAGAATCCAAATTTGGTTTCTTCTCTTGTTATAGCAAGGAATAGATGCTGAAATAAATTCAGCATGATATTTTAATAATAACGACAGGGTTTCGAACTCTACGGTTGGTTTTGAAGGTCTGGCCCGAAGGAACATTTATTTTTTGTCCAAATAAAAAAGGAGGCTGAACCAGCCTCCTTTTGGCGTAATGTTTTGTATTGGTTCTTACGAACCCGGTTTCCGCACTGCCAATGCGGAACCTTTCCCCCTGGTTTTTATCCCCACATTCCCTTGCTTATATTTATAATATAGCGGGTATAATTCCCCAAACAAACTGAAAAATTAGTTAGATTTTTCCATTTTTCCGGCCGCCAGCGCAGTAAACAGCAGGCCCGGCAACAGTGTGGCGCAACCCAAGAGAAGCGCATTTTTAAGGCCCCAGGCGTCCGAAGCCCGTCCAATTAAAAGGGGAGAAACTGCATCCCCCAGCGCGTGGATAATAAAGATATTAAGCGCAAATGCCATAGAGCGCGTAGCCGGGCGGCTTAACGCTACTAATGCGGCCGCTACGGGGCCCATCGGCAGGAAGATGGATAAGACCGCTAAACTAATAAAAACTGTGCCGGAAACGGCGTTTTGCGCGTGCAATGCGCCCCAAGCGCAGGGAAGCATACATAAAATTCCGGCGGAGATAGTAATAAAATAGGCTTGAGGGGTTTTTGAAAGCAGGCGGTCTGCCAATTTTCCGCCTAAAAATGTTCCCGCCGCCCCGCATAAGACGACTATCGCGCCAAAAATAGTACCCGCTTGGGCTACCGTCAAATTAAAATAGCGGTGAAAATAGGTTGGCATCCAGGCGGAAAAACCGCCTTGTACAAAGGTAATCATGGCATGAGCGAGGCAGAGCCATAAGAAAGGTCTGTCAGCCAGTAAGGCCGTATAATCGGTTAATTTTGGCCGCGTGGCGGGGGGCATGTTTTGGTGGGCGGTATCCCGTAATTGCGTCCATGCTAAAAAAGCGAGTAAAAAACCCGGTATGCCCGCAAGTAAAAACGCCCACTGCCAGCCCCATTGTTGGCCGGAAAATCCTCCGAAAAAATAGCCAAGCGCACTGCCGGCCGGGAGTGCCAACCCAAATAAGGCCAGTGCGGTGGCACGTTTATGGGCCGGGTAATGCTCCGCCAAAAAGGGCTGGGCAATTGTGGTAAAACCCGCTTCGCCCGCCCCTATAAAACTCCGTGCCGCCAGCAGCCCCGCATAATTCCCGGCGGCCGCACAAAGTACGGTGGCCGCGCTCCATACGCAGGCGCTGGCCGAAATTAATTTTTGCCGTTGGGTGCGGTCCGCCCAAAAGCCCACCAGCGGCGCACAGCACATGTAAACCAGCATAAACGCCGAGGCTAAAGAGCCAAGCTGAACATCCGTTAAGTGCAAATCTTGTTGTAATAGGGGGAAAACGGAGTAAAGCACCTGCCTGTCCATATAATTAAGCAGGTTAAGTAAAAATAAAATCCAAAACAGTTTTTTGGCGTTCATACGGATATTCTATAAAATAAAAGTGTCCGCTCTGTTAAAAACCGGGGCAAATTTATATAATAAAGTATCTTTTAGGAGGAACTATGAAAAAGGGTTTTACGTTAATTGAGTTGTTGATTGTAATGGTGCTTGTAGGGGTCTTGGTAACGGTGGCGCTGCCGAAGTATTATGCTTCGATGGAGCGTGGCCGCGCGATGGAAGGCATTAACAATTTGCGCGCGGCGAGCGACGCCGTAAACGCCGCTTATATTATAAACAGCAACGCTTATGCTTTGGCAAATGGAAAAGTGCAGGGCGATTTTACCAAAGCCGTTTCGTTTACGGAGCCTTCAATTATTGCTTCCAGCGGCCAGAGCGTTAGTATTTCTGTATCCCGGGTGGGCGGGGATTCTTACAGTTTGATGGCCTATAATTCATCTGGGGATTTGCAGTACATGACTTGTTATGGAACGGACGCCGCCGCAATTTGCGAAAACATCGGCTTTGAAAAACAAAGTGACGGGGCTTACAAAATGGATTTTACGAAATAAGTTTGCGTTGACTGTTTAATAAAAAACCCGCTTCTAGGAGCGGGTTTTTTTGTCGGCAAATTATTGAATGCGGTTTTGCCGCAGGGCTTCAAATAGTACAATAGCGGCCGAAGACGATAAATTAAGGGAACGCACCGGGCCCGTCATGGGAATCGTAAACAGACGGGTTTTGTAGCGTTCGTAAAAGTCTTTTGGAAGCCCGCATGATTCCGCGCCAAAAACAAGGTAGGAGCCGTCCGGTATTTGCGCGTCCCAATACGCTTGTGTTCCCTTGGTGGAAAGAAAGAACATTTTATCTTCCGGCGGACACTCGGCGGTTAAAAAATCCTCCCAGGTTTCGTGGCGGCGGTAGTCCAGATTGGGCCAATAGTCCAGGCCGGAGCGGCGGATTTCTTTAGAAGCTATTTTAAAGCCCAGCTTCCCCACCAGGTGCAGGCGCGTGCCCGTAGCCACGCACGAGCGGCCGATGTTGCCGGTATTAAAGGGAATTTCGGGGTTTACCAGTACGATGTTTAGCATAATTTATTAGTTGTGTTAGTATGATACGCTTTGTTAAATTCCGGTAAATTTTTATTTTTTGTTCACCTTGCGTACCGCGCCGCAAGCGGCTGCCCGTACGTACGCGGCGGTTTCAAGAAAATAAAAGTTTCCTCGGAATTTCTCAAATACTTATATTTTACTTCGCAAAATTTTCAGATGTTTTTTCAAGTCCGAAATGACAACAATTTTGCCGTTTGCGGCAATCGTTAAAACGTCTGGAAAGCCGTTTATGTTTTTAGGGCAGCCATTAAAACGTCTTAAAATGAACAAGCCGGAAGGTAAATGTATTTTTTATGTTTGAGCGTAGCGAGTTTAAAAAATACCCTTCCGGCTGTTCATTTTTGTTTTACGGCTGCAAATCTTTTGGTTCTTTTCTGTTTCCAGAAAAGAACGAAGATTATTCTTCCCAGCGGATGAACAACGGCGTCAGTACGTTGGGGATATCCTTATTGGCGGGCAAAATACGCATGGCGTAATCCTGCCGTCCGCTGTTGAGGGGAGACATGGCCACTTCGTACGTATAAGCGTCGCCGTCTTTGCCGGTACAGTTCATGTCGATGGCGTCTTCTTTCACAATGCCGCCGAGCGTGCCGCGTTGGCCCAGACAAAGTTCCACTTGAATGTCTTCCGGCGTCAGGTTGCCCAGTTGTACACGGGCTTTAAAGTCCACCTTATCGCCCATTAAAATAGCTTTTTCGGGCTGGGGGGTGGTGTCGGTTACGCTGACGCGGTACCAATTTTCGGCAATTTTGCTTCTCCACTGGGCGACGGCCTGCGCTTTGCCTTCTTCGTGTAAAATCATGCCGTAGTTGTTGGCCGGGATGTAGAATCTTTCGTAGTATTCTTTCACCATGCGGTTAGTGTTGAATACGGGCGCAATGTGTTTGACGGATTCTTTCATCAGGTTCAGCCACGTGGCGGAAAGGCCTTTATCGTCCTTGGCGTAGTAGGCGGGGGCGATTTCCTGTTCAATAATGCTGTATAAGGATTCGGATTCCACCGCATCGCGTTCTTCGGCGGATTTATAGTTTTCCGGGCCGCCGATGGACCAGCCAAAATCGCACGGGCCGACTTCATCCCACCATCCGTCAAGCACGGAGAGGGCAAGCGCGCCGTTCAAGGCCGCTTTCATGCCGCTGGTGCCGCTGGCTTCCATGGGGCGCATGGGGTTGTTAAGCCATACGTCCACGCCTTGCACCATGTAGCGGGCGGTGTTCATGTTATAGTCTTCCACAAATACGATTTTACCTTTAAAGCGCGGATCGTTTTGCGTAAGGCCTACAATCAGTTTGATAAATTCTTTGCCCGCCGTATCGGCCGGGTGTGCTTTACCGGCAAATACAAACTGCACGGGGCGTTGCGGGTTGTTGACGATTTTATCCAAGCGGTTTAAATCTTTAAAAAGGAGCGTCGCGCGTTTATACGTGGCAAAGCGGCGCGCAAAACCGATAGTAAGCACGTCGGGGCGGAGCACATTGCTGTTCTTTTTGACGGTCATCAAGTCAAAGCCTTGGCGGGTTAATTGGCGTTTTAAGCGGTTTTGCACCAAATCAATCAGTTTGTTTTTGCGTACGGAATGGACGTTCCATAATTCTTCGTTGGGGATCGTGTCCATTTTAGCCCAGGCTTCGGTGTTGGACGGATCGATTTCGCCGCGCTGGTCGTTATTAAACAAGTATTTGCGGTAGAGTTCGTTCAGTTCGTGCGAAATCCAGGAAGAGCTGTGGATGCCGTTGGTGATGCTGGTTATCGGTACTTCGCTGACCGGCAGACCGGGCCAGAGGTTTTGCCACATTTCGCGGCTGACAAGGCCGTGCAGCTTGGCTACACCGTTGCAGAAAGCGGACAGGCGCAGCGCGACGACCGTCATGCAGTAGGTGGCGGAAGCGGGCGTTTCTTTGCCCAGGGCCAAAAATTCATCCCAAGAGATATGCATTTGGTCCGCATAGCTTTGCATGTATTTGCGTACGAGGGCGGGATCAAAGTGTTCGTTCCCGGCGATAACGGGGGTGTGCGTGGTAAATACGGAGGACGCCCACACAATTTCGCGCGCTTCGGCGAACGAAAGGTTCTTTTCGTTCATAATATCAATAATGCGCTGGAACAGCAGGAACGCGCTGTGCCCTTCGTTAATGTGGAAAACGGTGGGTTTAATGCCCATGGCCGCCAAGGCTTTTACGCCGCCGATACCGAGTACCACTTCCTGGCGGATGCGGTTTTCGCGGTCTCCGCCGTAGAGTTTTTCGGTAATGGCGCGCTGTTCGGGGGTGTTTTCCTGCAAGTTGGTGTCCAATAAATACAGGGAGGTGCGTCCGACGGGTACGCGCCAGATGCAGGCTTTGACGGTTTCCGCGCCGAGCGGAATGTCCACGGTGATTTCGTTCCCGTTGGCATCCGTTACGCGGGTAACGGGCATGTGGGCCCAGTCGTTATCCGGGTATTCTTCGTTCTGCCATCCTTCGCGGTTGAGCACCTGTTGCACGTAACCTTGTTTATAGAACAAGCCCACGCCGATAATCGGCATGCCCAGGTCGCTGGCGGATTTCATGTGATCGCCCGCAAGCATACCGAGGCCGCCGGAATAAATCGGCAATCCTTCGCCGATGCCGTATTCCATGGAGAAATACGCCGCAAGCAGGTTGCCGTTTTCGCGGCGGTTTTCCTGGTACCAGGTGTGCGGGTTATTTTTATAGTTGTAGTAGGCTTCTTTAACTTGGTTTAAATTGTTGACGAAAGTTTCGTCTTTGCTGAGTTCTTCAAAGCGCTTTTGCGGTACGCAGCCCAAGAACCATTTGGGGTTGCGTTTGGCGGCGGTCCATAATTGGGGGTCTACCTGTACGAAAAGCAAAATAGCCTGCCAGTTCCAGGTGAACCACATGTCGTTGGCCAACTCCTCCAAAAACTTGATGTTTTCGGGGAGGTTGGGCTGTACGTTGAACGAATGAATTTTCATTAAAATTTTCTCCCTTTTTAAAGTATATTCAATTATATAAAATTCGGCGTTGTTTCAATAGGTAAAAGCATAAAAAACCCGCTTTCTCTTTGGAGAAAGCGGGTTAAATAAAAGCGTCCGGTTTATAAGACCGCGCTTAAAATAATGAAGTATGCAATCATCAAAGCCAGGCCCAAACCAAAGGCGGCTTTCGCCCATTCTTTGCTTTTGATGCCCAGTTTGCTGGCGCAGATGATGTTGGGGATGTTGCCCGGGATCAGCATACCGCCGGAAACAATCAAACTCATCAAAAGGAACGTCAGCGTGCGGGTGCTGATGTCCGGCGTTACTTCGATGGCGGCCAGGGTGGCGTTGTCCAGCACGGCGGAGAGCATGTTAATCCAGTACAGCCAGTTGGCCGACAGGTGGGAAATGGTCTGCATGGCAAGCGGTTTTAAACCGTCGCCCAAGAAGACCAACGCCATTACAAATAAATATACTTTGGCCGCGCGTACCACAATGCTTTTAACGGAATGTTCATCCGTTCCTTCTTTTACGCCGGGTGCATGGCAGATAGGGCATTCGCGCAAGGAGCTTGCCATGCCGGACATAAATAAAATTCCGCCCAGCACATACCAGCCCAAATGGTCGATTAAAAAGAAGAAGTCGGCGTTATGCGGTTCACCCGCCAATTTGGATAATACTACGGTGCCGAGCGGTTCGCCGATAGAAGTCAGTACTGCGCCCATACCAATAGAAAAGCATGAAAATGTGATGAGTTTAATGCGCCCTTTGCGTTCCAGCGGCAGCATGACGGCCACTTCGGACAAAATCAGCGCGGCGATGATGGCTGTAATCAAGCTGGAGGTTACGCCCAGCAGAAATACGATTAAAAAAAGCGTCCAGCGCAGGCCGAGTTTTTTTACGGCCCATTGGGTTAAATGCTGAATGTTTTTGTTAAATTTACGGAACAAAAGCCCGGCGACCAGTACCGCGAGCGTAATTTTGATTGGGTCTTCCAGTGCGGTAAGTACCAAATGCCCGCTCCACATGTTGGACACGGTAACGGCAAACGCGCCGCACAGAAACAGAAACGCCTCCAGGTTTTCTTCCACTTTATGAACGGTAAGCGGCAGAAACAGCACTACAGCAATCAATGTAGACAGTAAGACCGTCTGCAAGGTTGTTAATTCCATACTACCCCCTTTGTCCGCCCGTCTGCCGGGCGAAAGTATATAAAAAAACGTCCCGTACGAGATTCGAACTCGTGATCTCCGCCTTGAGAGGGCGGCGTCCTGGACCACTAGACGAACGGGACATATAATTTATTTTATCATATTATCTCCGTTATTGTATTTGGGTTTTGCGTGCTGTGCGGGCGGGCAGGATTTACCTGTTTCTACCCCTATAAAATGCTAAAATATAAAAAATTATCCTCTTTTTATAGATCCTTAAGGAGTTATTTATATGGAAATCGGCATCGTAGGCTTGCCTAACGTAGGCAAATCCACCCTTTTTAACGCGCTTACCTGCGCGGGCGCGGAAGCCAGCAACTATCCTTTCTGCACCATTGAACCCAACGTGGGTATTGTTCCCATACCGGACAAACGCTTGGACAAATTGTTTGAAATGTTCAATCCTCCCAAAAAAACGGCCGCTTTCATTAAATTTGTAGATATTGCGGGTATCGTCAAAGGTGCGAGCCAAGGCGAGGGGCTGGGCAATAAATTTTTAGCCAACATCCGCGAAGTGGACGCGATTATCCACGTCGTTCGTTTGTTTGACGACGATAATGTAACCCACGTGATGAACTCCGTAGACCCTTTGCGCGATATTGAAATTATCAATACCGAACTGTTGCTGGCCGATTTGGAAAGCGCCACCAAAATTTGCGACCGTTTGGCTTCCAACGCCAAAAGCGGCAAGAAAGACGCCGTTGCCGCATGGGAACGCATGAAAGAAATTAAAGCCGCGCTGGAAAACGGCAAACCCGTCAGCTCTCTTGGGTTGGAGCCGGAAGAATTAAAAGAATACCAGTTTTTAACCGCCAAACCCGTTTTGTATGTGGGCAACAATTCCGAAACCCGCAACGCAGCCAATGCCGACAAAGTGGCTGCTTTCGCCAAAGAAAACGGTGCGGGCTTTGTGGAACTGTGCGTAAAATTTGAAGCCGACATCGCCGAGTTCTCCGAAGAGGAAAAACACGCCTTTTTGGCTGAAACCGGCAACGACTACACCGGCCTTGAAAAAGTAGTGCGCGAAGGCATGAAGCTCTTAAACCTTTGTACGTATTTTACGGCCGGGGAAGAAGTGGAAGTGCGCAGCTGGCTAATCCCCGTGGGTTGTTCCGCGCCGCAGGCGGCGGGCAAAATCCACAGCGATTTTGAAAAGAAATTTATCCGCGCCGACGTATACACGTTTGACGACCTCGTCAAATTCGGCGACGAAAAAGCCCTTAAAGAGCACGGCCTTATCCGCTCCGAAGGCAAAGAATATATTGTAAAGGACGGCGACGTTTGCCTGTTTAAAATCAATGCCTAACATTACTTGTAAACATTTCGGCGTATGCGGCGGGTGCTCGCTCTTAAACTTGTCTTACGAAGAACAAGTGTCTAAAAAGCAGGCCAAACTGCAGGAAACGCTTAAAGATTTTTGGACAAAAGAAATCCCCGTTACGGTAACGGATGAACCGAAGAACTTCCGCAATAAGGTGGAACTCGGTTTCTGCCACCAGGTAAAATGGCGCGAAGATTATAATAAAAAAGATCCCGCCAATAAAACCCGTCCGCTGGAGTTCGAACAATCCCTCGGTTTTAAACTAAAAGGCCGCTGGGACCGTGCCGTAGATATTGAAGAATGCGCGCTGTTTAACGATAAACTTGTGCCGCTTTTGGCGGCGCTGCGCAAATGGGCCCAAGCCGAAAATTTGGAATACTACGACCAGCGCAAACACACCGGCGTTTTGCGCCATTTAATGGTGCGCGAAGGCAAAAACACCGGGGAAGAAATCGTGGTGCTGTTTGTAACGGACGATTTCAACGAAAAAACATTTGTGGCGGCGGTGGAAAGCGTGCTTCCTAACGCTAACATTATGGCGGCTGTCAATAACGGTCTGGCCGATACGGCTGCGCCGGAATCTTTGCGCGTATTAAAAGGCAAAGACCATATTTTTGAGAAAATCGTGCTGTCGGACGAAACGGGCAAAACGGTGCGCGAAGTGACGTTTAAACTTTCGCCGCAGTCTTTCTTTCAGACCAACACCAAAACGGCGCAAAAAATGTATTCCCGCGTGCGGGGGATCGTTAAAAAAATCGCACCCAAGCGCATTTACGATTTGTACGGCGGAGCGGGCAGCTTTTCCTTGTCCTGCGCTGACTTGTGCGACAAAAGCATTTGCGTGGAAAGCGTCGCCCCTGCCATTTACAACGGGATTGAAAACGCCAAATTAAACGGCGTTTCCAACGTCCAGTTTTTCTGCGCTAAAGTGGAAGACTTCGTAAAAGAACAGCCCATCGAACGAAAGGACGCACTTATTATTTTGGATCCGCCCCGCGGCGGGATGCACCCCAAAGCCGCCAAAGCGGTGGCCGAATCGGGCGTGGAAAACGTGCTTTACATTTCCTGCAATCCCGTTACGCTGGCGAACGACTTAAAAATCCTTACCCAACATTATGAGATTTTGGACGTGGAAGCGTTTGACTTCTTTCCGCACAGCGACCATATCGAAACCTTTGTGCAGTTAAAACTGAAATAATGCCTGGTGTATCTTTTCTATGGAATTTGCCAGACGCGGTTTGTTTGGCAAATTCCAATCATTTAAGCAAGGTTTAAATTTATGACTTTAGAAGATTCTTTAAAATCGTTAAATCCTGAGCAGCTCGAAGCTGTTAATTACAACGAAGGCCCGTGTTTAATCGTAGCCGGGGCCGGTACGGGGAAAACCAAAACGCTGACGACCAAAATCGCCAAGCTGATTGCGGACGGCTATAACCCCGCCCGCATTTTAGCTGTTACGTTTACCAATAAAGCCGCGCAGGAAATGCGCGAACGCGTGGAAGCGCTCGTCCCCGGTGCGGGCAGCCGCGTGTGGATTCACACATTTCACTCGTTCGGCGTGCGGGTTCTTCGCCAGCACGCGGGTGCGCTCGGCCTGTCGCGCGATTTTGCCATTTACGACGATTCTGACCAGAAAAAAGTGGTCAGCCTGATTTTGGAGCAAATGGGTATTAAAGACCCTAAAAAAGAAATCCACCAAATCGTTGGCCAAATTTCCCGCGCCAAGGACGATATGGTGTCGCCCGATACGATGATGCAAAGCGCGACGGCCAGCGGGCTTGATTTTAAAATCCGCGCGGCCGAAGTATACCGCCGTTACGAACAAAAGCTCAAAGAAGCGGGCGCGTTGGATTTTGGCGATTTACTCGTCAAAACCGTTGTCCTTTTGCGCGACCACGAAGACGTGCGCTCCTATTTTCAGGATATGTTCCAATATATTTTGGTGGATGAGTACCAGGACACCAACCATACGCAATACTTAATCACCAAAATGCTGGCCGCCAAACGCCGCAAGCTCTGCGTGGTGGGGGACCCGGACCAGAGCATTTACTCTTGGCGCGGTGCGAACATCCGCAATATTTTGGAATTTGAAAAAGACTTTCAGGACACCAAAACAATCACGCTGGAGCAGAACTACCGCTCCACTAAAGTAATTTTGGAAGCCTCCAACAAACTGATTACCAAAAACAAAAAACGCAAAGAAAAAAGTTTGTTTACCGATAAAGAATCCGGCGACCCGATCGTCGTGCGCGAAGCGCATTCCGACAGTGAAGAAGCCCGCTGGGTCAGCCAAAATATTAAGGCGCTTGTGGAAGAAGAAGGCATCAGCTTAAAAGACGTGGCCGTCTTCTACCGTACCAACGCGCAGAGCCGCAGTTTTGAAGACTCTTTCCGCCGTTACCAAATTCCGTACCGCTTAATCGGTACCGTGCGCTTCTACGACCGTAAAGAAATTAAAGACATCATGTGCTACGCCCGTATGCTGATTAATCCGGCCGATAACGTAAGCCTTCTGCGCATTATCAATACGCCCGCGCGCGGCCTGGGCAAAGTGGCGCAGGACCGGTTGATGGCGTACGCGGAGGAAAATCATTTATCTTTATACGACGCACTGAAACATGCGGCGTATGTGCCGGGGTTAAGTTCCATTGCCGTCAAAGCCGCCGTTAAACTCGTGCAGTTGTTTGAAAACTGGCGCGGAGACATGCTTTTGACGGATCCGGCGGATATTTTCCACAAAATTTTGGTGGAATCGGGCTACATGGACGCCGTAAAAGCCGAAATGGAAAAAGACCCGGAAGCCGAATCCCGCCTGCAGAACTTGGACGCTTTAATCAACGCCGTCAAAGAGTATGAAGAACGCTGTAAAAAGGGCGAAAAAGAGCCGTCTATTGCTGATTTCCTGCAAGAAATTTCCCTCTTGTCCGGCGAGGACGATTCCCAGGCCGGCGAGGGCGGTGCGGTTACCTTGATGACGGTGCACCTGGCCAAAGGGCTTGAGTTTGACGACGTTTTCGTTACCGGGCTGGAGGAAAACCTCTTCCCCATTTGCAAAGACAGCGACGACGAACTGGAAGAAGAACGCCGCCTTTGCTACGTAGCCATGACCCGTGCGCGCAAGCGGCTGTATTTAACGTACGCTCAGTCCCGCCGCAAATTTGGGCAGCTGCAAAACAATTTGCCGTCGCGCTTTTTGTTTGAAAGCGGTCTTTTGGATGAAAACGAAGTGCGTGAATCTTCCGCACCGCGCTATACGGACTATCAGTCTAAATACGGTTTGTACGGTGCGGGCGCATCCGGCCCGTACCAAGGCGGCAATTACGGCGGCGGATATTCCCGCGGCCGGAATAATTTTGGCGGCAATAGTAACCGTTACCAAACATTTGAAGGGTACGCCAGCAAAAGCCGCTTTCAAAAGAAGTACGACCAGTACGGCTACGAAATTGAGGAAAACGATGATTTGGACTATACGTCCTCCCCGCGCGGTTCGTCCGGCTTAGGGTCGTTGTATGCGCGGCCTTCATTTAATAAGCCGTCTTCTCCGGCCAGACCCGGAGGGTATGGTTCTTCCTCTGCTTCCATGCCGAAACCGCAAAATACGGCCCCGGCCGAAAAGAATGCCGACGGCGTAGCCGTAGGCGGAATGGTTAAACACGGCGTGTTCGGTCAGGGCAAAATCGTGCAGATTGCCGGCTCGGGCGACAGCGCTAAAATCACGGTACTTTTCGGCAACGGAGTAAGAAGAACATTTATGCTAAAATTCGCTCCGCTGGAAATACTGTAGTATATATTTTGAAAATAAAAAAGTCCGCCCGTTAAAAGCGGACTTTTTTATTGCTATAACAAACTTACGCGGCGGCTAACAATGCGGTAAAGAACGCTAAAATCGCTCCGCCGAAAAAAATCACCAAAAGCACCGGCAACAGCGCGATTAAAATAGTCAGCCAGCCAAAAAGCCCGGCCCACCAGGCGGTGCGCCGCGCTTCATCTATACGGCTGTCGTGCATTAAATCTTGCGCGCGGAGCGACAAAATAAGCGCCGCAAGCGCCATGGGGATGCTCCAAAACCCCGTAAAGCACGATAAAATAACCGCAATTACCGACAGCGTAAACCGGCTGTTTACGCATGTTTTGCCGCAGCAACGGCAATCGTCTTTTGTTTGTGCGGAAAGTTCGCACGAATTTTCTTTTTTCATACTACCCCCTTGCCGTTTGGTTCGGGCCTGTTTTACGCATATGTGCGCGACCCTAGCCAAAGGCCACATTATTATATAAAATATACTTTCAAAGGGAGCTATTTTATATGGAAATAACTAAAAAAGACGTAGCGTTGGCGGCCAAGCTCGCCAAAGTGCGCGTAAGCGAGCAAGAAACCGCCGTTTACGAAGACCAACTCAAAGCCCTGTTTAATTGGGTGAAAGACCTTTCCGCCGTGAATACGGACGGAGTAACGCTTTCCAACGTCAATTTATCCGCGCATGTGCGCACCGACGAACCGGTAACGGACGAAGCCCGCGCCGCTTTATTGCGCGCCGATTTTAACGCCAGTTTAGACGACTGCGCCAAAGTAAAGAAGGTGCTTTAATGATGACCGTCGACCAAATTGTAAAATCTTTTGTAAACGGCGAGAAATCCGCCGAAGAAATCACCCGCGGCTTTCTGGCCGTAATCGCCGAAAAAAACCCGGAAATCAACGCTTTTGTGGAAGTGTTTGAAGCGGACGCTCTTGCCCGCGCCAAAGAACTGGACGCAAAGCGTGCGCGCGGTGAAAAACTGGGCGCACTGGCCGCTGTTCCCGTGGCGATTAAAGACAATATTTTGTACAAAGGCCACAAAGCCACCTGCTGTTCCAAAATGCTGGAAAATTATGTGGCGTCTTATACCTCTACTGTGGTGGAAAAACTGTTAGCCGCCGACGCCGTAATCATCGGCCGCACTAACATGGACGAATTTGCCATGGGCAGCACCAACCAAACCTCCGTTTACGGACCCGTTAAAAACCCGGTGGACGTAACGCGCGTACCCGGCGGTTCGTCGGGCGGAAGCGCGGCCGCCGTAGCGGCGGGTATGGTGCCGGTGGCCTTGGGCACCGATACGGGCGGCTCCGTCCGTCAGCCGGCCGGTTTTTGCGGTGTAGTGGGGATTAAACCCGGCTACGGGCGTATTTCCCGTTACGGCGTAATTGCGTTTGCCTCCAGTGCGGACCAAGTGGGCGTGCTTGCCGCTAATGTAAAAGACGCGGCAGCCGCTTTGGAAGTTTTGTCCGGCAAAGACGCGCATGATTCCACTTCTTTGGAAGCGTCCGTCCCGGCTTATACGCAGTTGTTCGGCAAGGATTTAACCGGCGTTAAAGTGGGGCTTCCCAAAGGGTTTTTAGACGGCTTGACCGAAGACATCAAGCAAAAAATGGACGAGGCCGCCGCGCAGCTTAAAAAACAAGGGGCGGAACTGGTGGAAGTGGACGTCCCTCACGCCAAATATGCGGCGCCGTGCTACTACATCATTACCAGCGCGGAGGCAAGCTCCAACCTGGGCCGCTACGACGGCATCCGCTACGGGTATGCCGATGAATCCGCCGCGGATCTAAACGCTTATTACGAAGGTTCCCGCGCTCCGTTCGGGCTGGAAGTAAAAAAACGTATTATTATCGGTACGTTTGCGCTTACTTCCAAAAATTACGAGGAATGCTTCTTAAAAGCCATGAAAGTGCGCGAGCTGATCCGCGAAGATTTTAAAAAGGCGTTTGAAAAAGTAGACGTTTTATTGACGCCGACCTCACCCACGACGGCGTTTAAATTGGGCGAACACGATGAAGACCCGCTTGCCCTGTATCTGGCCGATTTATATACCTGTCAGGGCAATATCGGCGGTTTGGCGGGTATCAGCGTGCCGTACGGCAAAGATAAGAACGGCCTGCCTGTAGGCGTACAGTTTTACGGTCCTATTTTGCAGGAAGAAAAAATCTTAAGTGCGGCGTATCATTTAGAGAAAGGTTTATGATCGTTTCCGAATTTTCGTGCGGCGGCGTGATTTTGGACGGGCGGAAAGTCCTTTTGGTCCAAGTCAAAAATATGAAGGGGAAAAAAATTTGGACATTCCCCAAAGGCCATATTGAACCGGGGGAAACGCCCCGGCAGGCCGCCCTGCGCGAAGTTTTGGAAGAAACCGGATACAAAGCCGTTATCGTGCGGCCGATGATTCGTGTGAAGTACGCTTTTACGTTCCAGGGCAATTACGTCAAAAAAATGGTGCAGTGGTATTTGATGAAAAAACTGGGACGCATCGGTAAGCACGACGCATCGGAAATTTTGGCGATACGGTGGGTGTCCCTCTTAAAAGCGCGGGAACTGGTGCAATATCCCAGCGATATACGTTTGGTGGACATGTTGCTGGCCACCTTGCATATTGAGCCGACGGAGGAGCCCGAAACGGACGCGCCGGAAGAATAACGGTTCTTGTTGGTTTTTGTTTTGTGTAGAACGGATAAGGAAACATTTTCTTATCCGTTCTTTTTGTTGTTGGATGCAAAATAAAAAAACGGCCTAAACCGTGGTTTTTTAAGACAATATCCCCCGCTGCGGTAATATATTTAAAAAAAAACCCGCTCAAAAGAGCGGGTTTTTTGCAACTTGTAAAACTTAATGCACGCCGTGCATCCAGCGTTTGATTTTGCCCGTCATAATCCACATGATTACGCCGAACAATATCGAAAATACCGCCGGAACGGAGAACAGCGTGGTAAGGCTCCAGGATTCATAGTAGCTGGCAAGCCAGCCGGCAAGCAGGTTGCCGAAGAAGCTGGCCGTAAGCCACACGCCCATAAACAGGGACATGAATTTTAAAGGAGCCAATTTGGTTACCATGGACAAGCCGACCGGGGACAAGCACAGTTCCCCCATGGTGCAGAACATGTATACCAAAATCAACCAAATCGCGCTGACGGGGCCGTTGGCCTGATACAAAGCCGCGCCTACCGCAATAGCGGCGAAGCCCAAGCCTTGCAGGAATAAACCCCATCCGAATTTGCTTGGAATAGACGGGTCTTTTGTTCCCATTTTAAGCCACATTTTGGCGAACATCGGCGCCAACAATAGTACGAAAATGGGGTTTACCGCCTGGAAGTACGAAGCTCTTAAAGTAATCTGGCCGATAAACGGCAGTACCGGGGTGAGGTTCGTGGCTTCTTTAGCAAAGAAGTTAAGCGAGGTTCCCGCCTGTTCAAAAAACGCAAAGAAAAATACCGCAAAGAATACAAAGGTAAAAATCGCTTTGATTTTGTCCCATTCTTCCTGGGTAAGCGGTTTTGCGGCGGCCGCAGCTTTGGCGCGTTCTTCTTCGTCTTCGTCCTGGGCGTTTTTGGTAACGGGTTTCAAGCCGATGTGCCCCAAGTATTTGTTTTGGGAAACCAAATACCATACGAGGCCGATGAGCATACCCGTACCGGCGGCCATAAAGCCGTATTTCCATTTATAGGCTTCCAAAATGTTGGAAGGATCGTGCGGTTCACCCAAGAAGCCGCAGATAAACGGCGCAAAAAACGCACCCAAGTTGATACCCATGTAGAAGATGGTAAAACCGCTGTCTCTTCTGGGGTCGTTGGGTTCGTACAGTTCGCCCACGATGGTAGAAATATTGGGTTTAAAGAAACCGTTGCCCAAAATGATGAGCGTAAGACCAGTGCCCAAGGCCCAGATCGGGTTGATGATTTCGTAAGAAGCCAATACAAACTGCCCGGCGGCCATAAGGGCCGCACCGATGGTGATGGAGTGGCGTTTGCCGATGAAACGGTCCGCCAGGTAACCGCCGAGAACGGGGGTTAAATACACCAGGGCCGTAAACATACCGTAAATTTTGCTGGATGTCGCTTTGGAAAATCCAATTACGGTGCTGATCATGAAGAGCGACAGAAGAGCTCTCATGCCATAATAGTTGAAACGCTCCCACATTTCGACCATGAACAACATATACAATGCTTTCGGCTGGCCGTGTTTGGTCACGTTGTGCTTCACTTCACTGTCTGTCATTTATTTCTCCTTATTGGTTTCAAAAGGGTACCCTATATTGTACTAAATATAGAGTAGCGCGGCGGGAAAAGTTACAGGCCCGCATCCAAAAAAGTTTGGGCGGCTTGCGTGGCAAAAAGGTAGGCGTGCCAGCAGGCGACGGCCAGATATACGCCTATAAGCAGTAAAACGGCGGAGTAAATCCATTTGGCGGACGCGCCAATGAGCTTGGAGCCCCATACGGCGGGCAGTGCAAACGGCCCGAGAATGACGGCCAATAAGATGATGCCCGAATGGGAATATAAAAAGCCCGTACCAGGTTTTAAACTTTTGCCGCATCGGCGGCAGAAGTTATCGGTTTCGTCGCAGTCAAAGCGGCATTTGGGGCAGGTCATAATTCAATCCCTTTGCTGCGCAGGAAGCGTTTGATGTGGCTGCGCGCTCCGGCGGTTTTTGCAAATTCCAGCCAGTCGCGCTTGGGCTGGCCGTTTTTACGGGTGATAATTTCGCACACGTCGCCGGTTTTAAAGGCGTAGTCCATGCGTACCATGCGGTTGTTTACTTTGGCGCCCACATAGTGGTCGCCGATATCGGTATGAATGGCGTAGGCAAAATCAATGGGGGTGGACCCTTCCGGCAGGGATTTGACGTCTGCACGGGGCGTAAATACAAAAATTTGCTGTAAGTTGACGTCCGTTTTAAAACCTTCCAAAAACTCGCGCGGGGCGGTTAAATCCTGCTGCCATTCAATCCAGCGGCGGATCCAGTTAATTTTTTCGTCAAAGTTTTTGTCTTGCTTTACGCCGCCCATTTTATAACGCCAGTGCGCGGCGATACCGTATTCGCAGGTGCGGTGCATTTCTTCGGTGCGGATTTGGATTTCAATAATGTCCCCGGTGGGCGAAAGCACGGTGGTATGAATGCTTTGGTACATATTGGCTTTGGGGGTGGCGATATAGTCGGTAAATGTGCCGGCAATCGGTTTAAACACGTTGTGCACAATACCGAGCGCTTTGTAACAGTCCGACAGGTTTTTAGTAATAATGCGCACGCCTAAAGAGTCTTGGATTTCCGCAAACGAACAGTGGTGTTTTTGCATTTTGCGGTAGATGGAATAATAGTTTTTTGCGCGGGCTAAAATACGGTATTCCATATTTTCGGCGGTTAAGGCCGGGCCCAAATGTTTTTTAAAGTTGTCCAGCGCGGCCTGGCGGTCGGCGGTGCGGGCTTCCACTTGCTGTTTAATGTCCGCGTATTCCGCCGGGTGGAGGTATTTAAAGGATAAATCTTCCAAATCCGTTTTAATGGTAAACATCCCCAGCCGCTGCGCCAGCGGCGCATAAAGGGAAATGGTTTCGTAGGCCTTAAATTTTTGTTTTTCGGGCGGCATTACTTCCATGGTGCGCATGTTGTGGGTGCGGTCCGCCAGTTTGATAAGGATAACGCGCACATCTTCGGCCACGGCAATAAGCATCTTGCGCCAGTTTTCCACGGTTTCTTCGTCGGTTGAGGAAAACTTCAAATCGCTGATTTTGGTAACGCCCTTTACCATGTGCGCGATTTGTTGGTTAAATTCCCGTTTTAAATCTTCCAGCGAAACGGAAGTGTCTTCCACCGTGTCGTGCAGGAGCCCGGCGCAGATGGTGTCCGCATCCAGGTTGAAATCCATTAAAATATTCGCCACGTTTTGGCAGTGGGTAAAGTACGGTTCGCCGCTTTCGCGTTTTTGCGCGGCGTGTGCTTTTTCGGCAAAGTGATAGGCTTTTTCAATCAGGGAGGTATCCTGGTTGGGGCTGTATTCTTTAAATTTATGCAGTAAAGTCTGCAAGTCGGGGGCGTTGTGGTTTTGCATAGTTAGTTTTGCTTTAGATCATTTAAAATTTCTTGTGCGGCGCGTTTGGCTACGCCGGGTTCGCCGAGGGAGGCGCGCAGTTTTAACAGTTCGTCGCGCATGGACGCCAGTTTCTGCGGATTTTGGAACATGGACATTGTTTCCGCCGCCAGCGCGCGCGCCGTAGCGTCCTGTTGGATAAGTTCTTTTACCACCGCTTTGCGGCTGAGTAAATTGACGAGCGAAATGTATGGCACTTTAATCACCATTTTTGCGATTTGGTACGTCGGCCAGAACATTTTGTATGCCACCGCCATCGGCACGCCCAGGAGCGCGTTTTCCAGCGTGGCGGTGCCGGAACAGGCCAGCAAAAAGTCCATTTGACTGCGGAGTTCATAGTTTTTGTCTTTTACCAAATGGAAGTTGGCGTGCGGTTTTTCGCCAATTAAATCCAAGAATACTTTTTCATCCGCATCCGGCAGCAGGAACATATACGCCTGCGTGTTGGGAAATTCTTTTAACGTCTGCTTGAATGCCTGGTAGAATACCGGTACCAACCGTTTAATTTCACCCATGCGGCTGCCGGGCAGGAGGCCCAGTTTCCAGGCGTGGGTTTTATGGTCGGCGACGGTGTAGTTTTTATCAAGCGGGGCGGGCATAATGTCCAAAAGCGGGTTGCCCAAAAATACGGCATTTCCGCCGAATTTTTTATGGAATTCCGGTTCAAACGGGTAAATGACGAACATTTTTTTCGTCAGCTCCGCCAACCGTTTAGCGCGGTACTGGCGGCTGGCCCACACTTGGGGCGTAACGTAGTAATACGCCGGAATGCTGCGGTGTTTGGCCATGCCTAAAATTTGGTGGTTGAAGCCGTAGAAATCCACTACAATAAGCGCAACGGGGTTCTGCGTTTCCATATAATCGCGGATTTGGTTCATCAGGCGAATCCACATCGGCATTTTTTTAAGGGGTTCAATAAAGCCGCTGGCGCCTTTGCTGGCGAGGTCAAATAAAAACTCGTCGCAGGCGTCTTTCATTTTTATCCCGCCGATAGCGGTAATGCGTACGTCCGGGTCGGCCGTTTTTAAAGCGCGGATGAGGCCCGCGGCGTGTAAATCGCCGGATACGTCCCCGGCTACGATTAAAATATTTTTAGTGATAGGGGTTACGGTGGACATATTATTTACCTTCCCTTTTAAATTGTCCGAGCGTTTCATCCAACACGGTTTGCGCGGCGCGAGCCACGGTGCTGATGGTTTGCAGCGGTTTGGGTGTGTGTAAATGCCCTGTTTTGGGTACGTCAAAGCGGTTCATTTTTTCCATAATATGGAGCGCCAATTCCAAGGCTTTGGTGCCTTTTTCGCCGCTGGGCGCAGGCGTTTTGGCTGTTTTGATACAGTCGATAAAATGTAAAATTTCGGCTGTAATGGGCAGCTGTTTTTCCACTTTTGGGTAATTGACGGTTAAATCGTTCATGTTCTGTACGACGGGTTTTTCCTTGCGGTACGTTTTTACGCGTGCGTTCATAAAGTCCACGGATACGTATCCGTCCGGCTGAAAGAGGTGCATATAACGGGCGCGTTCAAAGCTGGCGCGGCTGGCGGTAACGTCGGCCACGGCACCGTTGTCAAAATGCAGGCGTACGTTGGCGATGTCTTCATGCGGGGAAAATACGCTAAGTCCCACCGCTTCCACGTGGACGACTTCGCCGGGAATCAATGTATAAAGTAAGTCCAGGTCGTGAATCATCAAATCCAGCACTACGCTGATGTTGGACCTGCGCGCATCGTACGGCCCTTGGCGGTTAATGGTAATAAAACGGGGATTGTTAATATATTTGACGGCTTCCACAACGGCGGGGTTAAAGCGTTCTACGTGTCCTACCTGCAAAACGAGGTTGTTGCGTTTGGCGGCGTTAATTAAATCGCGCGCTTCTTGCATTGTTACGGCGATGGGTTTTTCCACTAACGTATGTACGCCGCGTTCCAGAAAGAACATTCCCAGCTGGTGGTGCAGCTGTGTCGGCGCAGCGATGATTACCGCGTCTACCTGCTCCGCCAGTTCTTCGGGCTTGGTGTAGGGGGTGCAGTTGTGGGCCCAGGCCAGTTTTTGCGCGCGCATTACGTCCGGGTCGCACACGCCCACTAATGTTACGCCGGGCATTTTTGCCAGCGTACGCGTATGAAAGGTTCCTATTTTTCCGGCGCCGATTACGCCGAATTTAATGTTATTCGTTTCCGCCATAAGGTTATCTCCGTTATCTTTTTATTATACTTAAATTCTCTCCGTGCAAACCAAATTCCTTCGCGTACGTAAAAAGATTGACAGCCCGGCCGATATTGGTATAATGTCTGTATGAGATATATGGAAAGAACGCTCGTTCTTATTAAACCTGATGCCATTGAAAAACGCATTAGCGGTCTGATTCTGGACCGGTTGGATCACCTCGGTTTGCAAATGACCGGGGCCAAGGTCGTTTCGCTTACGGAAGAATTGGCGCGCGCCCATTATAAAAACTTGGAAGGCAAACCGTTTTTGGACGAAGTCATCCAGTACATGATGGGTGAATTCAACAACGTGCCCAACCACAAAATTTACGCTTTCGTGTTCCAGGGTGAAAACGCCATCGCCAAAATCCGCCAGGAAATCGGCAGCACAAACCCGGAAAAAGCCGCCCCGTGGACCATCCGCGGCAGCTTTGGCCGTTTTATCGGCGACGTTATGCAAAACTGCGTACACGCCTCCGGCTCACCGGAAGACGCGGAAAAAGAAATCGCGCTTTGGTTTAAACCCGAAGAGGTTTTGGACCGCTAAATGTTTGGCCGTTTTATAAAGCACTTTGCGCCGGTTTGCGCGTTGGCCCTGATGGGGCTGCCGCTTTCCGGCGCGGAGATTAAAGAATCCGCCGTTACATTAAACACACAGGACGGGTGGGCGTTGTCCGCGCTTTATTTGCCGGCGCAGGAAAACAACCGCACCGTTGTATTATTGCACGATTTGGGTAAAAATAAACAAGCGTTTACTTCTTTTAAAGCCGCGCTTGGCCGTGCAGGATTTGGCTATTTGGCCGTGGATTTGCGCGGATACGGGCAGAGCACGGGCAAGGGGGCGGCGTCCTCTTTTGCCAAAGAAGGCGTAGATAACGAATTTAATAAAATGACGCGCGACGCGGAAGCCGCGTTTTCTTTCCTGTCCAAAAAAGGCGTAGCGGAAGAAAATATGGCTGTTTTAGGAGCGGGGTTGGGGGCAAACGTGGCAGCCAAAAGCATGGCTTTTGCGCAGGATGTACCGATGCTGGCTTTAATCAGCCCGTCCACCAACGTGCGCGACGTATTGACCATTCCGTCTTTGCGCGTGTATAAAAATGGCAACGTATTGATTGCCGCCGGTGCGGCGGACAAAAAAATGTTTTTGGAGGCCAGCGTCATCCGCAATGTGGCGTACGTTACCACGGGCGAAAACAACGGCCGCGTAACATTTTTAACCGCGTACGATTTAACTTCGCACGAAATGCTAGACAAGTATTTAACGCCGGCGGTTATCCAATGGCTTAAAACGCCGCAGCGGCCCGAAGTACTGCCGGACGAACCGGAAACGCCGCAAGAACCGGCGCCTGAAGAGGCGGGTACGTTTATTGCTCCTTCGGCTACGGAGGACGCTCTTTTTCCGTCCGTATTAAACTAAATAAGACGGCCCCGCCGCCAGGAGAATGAAATGAAACCAGCCCGCATTGTTTTTCCCCGTTTCCGTTTTGGCGAAAGTGACGTAAACCAAGCCGCCGATTTGGCCCGCCGCGGCGTGGGCGGCTTTTGCGTATATGGCGGTACGGCGCAGGAAACGCTTGATTTTACGCGCCGCATGAATGACGCTTCCCCTTACGGGCGGCTTTTATTTTGTGCGGACGTGGGCGAAGATTTAAGCGAAATTATTACCGACGCGCCCGCGCTTCCTTCCAATATCTCTTTAAATGCTTTTCCTTCCCCGCAGGATGCGGCCTACCGCAAAGGCAATTTAATTGCGCGTATGGCGCGCGCTGCGGGGCTGGATTGGGTGTTGTCCCCGGTGGTGGATTTGGGTTACGCTTCCAGCGCGTTTGGGGATGACCCGATGACCGTTACCCGCTTGGCGGGGGATTTTATAGCCGGTCTTTCCAACGGCGGTGCGCTTAACTGCGTAAAATACTTCCCGGGCGTATCGGGCGCGCTTAAAACGCTAGCGCAAATGGAAGACGCCGAATTTGTGCCGTATAAACACGTGTTCCGCCGGGCGGACTGCATTATGCCGTCGGACATGATTTTCCCTAATATCGATAACGATAACCAGGCCATGCTGTCGGACAAAATGATTAAAGGTCTTCTTAAAAAGCGGTTGAATTACAAAGGCTGCGTGGTCAGCTTTCCGCTGTTTAAGGCGCGGCTCCGGTACGAAGAAGCCAGTGCGGTGAAAATGCTGCATTGCGGGGTGGAGGATATTTTTGCTCCCAAAAATGCCGAGAGCGTTATTGACGCCGTAGAGCGCGAAACGGACAGAGGCTTTTTGTTTGACGAAATTACGCGCGCCGTGTCCAACCACGAAATGTTTATCAGCAAAGTAAACGCCGGGCCGGAGCCTATGCCGCTTAAAGATGCGTTTGAGTGCGCATTGGACTGTTTTAAAAAATAAAAAACCCCCGCTTTTAGCGGGGGTTTTAGTTTGCGGAAGCGTTAGTCTTCTTTTTCTTCTTTTTTAAACTTGGCGGCGATTTCTTCTTTGCGTTTGCTAAATTCTTTCGCCACTTTGTCTTTGCCTTCGGCCAGGCGTTCGCGCACGTCTTCGGCTTTTTCGGACAATTTTTCACGCATTTCACCCGCGCGTTCTTTTACTTTTTCCTTTAAGTCTTCGGCGTGTTCCAGTACGAATTCTTTATGGTCTTCGTAGGTGTCGGCGGCCAGTTTTTTAAGTTTGCGGCGGGTGGTTTCCCCTTTGGCCGGAGCCAATAAAATCCCCGCAGCCGCACCCGCCAGCGCGCCTAAAATAAAAGCGGCAATACCCGCTTCTCCGCATCCATGACATTTATTACACATATTTACCCCTCCTTTTGCTTTGCTATAATGTTATATATATTGTACAACAAACAGCGGGAAAGTTCGTTTCCCTCTATCTATTTACAGTATAACGGCAAAACAACTTTTTGCCACCGTGTTTTTGAATTAGTTTATAAGGAGACTCCTATGCCCAATCCGTCCGCGCCGCGCCATCCCGGCAGACAGCTCGACCCTGCCGTGCGCAAACGCAATTTTGAAGAAGTGGCCCAAATTTTTACCAAAGAAGAAGCCTTGGCCGAGGCCGACCGCTGTTTAAACTGCAAAAATCCCCGCTGCCAGGCCAACTGCCCCGTAGGGGTGCAGATCCCGGCGTTTATTGCGCTTTTGAAAGAAGACAAAGTGGGCGAAGCCGTCAGCAAAATTATGGAAACCAGCCTGCTTCCGGCCATTTGCGGCCGCGTCTGTCCGCAGGAAAAACACTGCGAAGGCAACTGTGTATTAAAAGACCGTTTTGGTTCCGTCAACATTGGCCAGCTGGAACGCTACACCGCCGACACCGCCCGCAAAGAAGGTTTGTTAAAAACCCCGGTTTGCGCCGCGCCGACGGGCAAAAAAGTGGCGTGCATTGGTTCCGGTCCGTCCTCCATTGCGGCGGCGGCTGAACTGGCGCGCGCCGGGCACGACGTGACCGTTTTTGAAGCGCTCCACGCGTTTGGCGGCGTACTTCGGTACGGGATTCCGTCTTTCCGTCTGCCGCGCGAAGTAATTGACCATGAAATTGAAACCGTCAAATCTATGGGCGTAAAATTCCGCACGGACGTGCTTGTCGGTGCGACGGAAACCATTGGGGAACTATTAAAAGATTTTGACGCGGTGTACGTCGGTTCCGGCGCGGGGCTCCCCACTCTGACGGGCATTCCCGGCGAAAACGCTGTGGGCGTGTACAGTGCGAACGAATTTTTAACCCGCGTAAACTTGATGCAGGCCTATAAATTCCCGGAAACGGATACGCCGATCCGCATCGGCAAACGCGTAGCCGTTCTGGGCGGCGGCAACAGCGCGATGGATGCGGCCCGCTGTGCTATGCGCCTGGGGCCGGACAGCGTAACCGTAGCCTACCGCAGAAGCGCGGCCGAAATGCCCGCGCGCGCGGCGGAAGTGGAGCACGCCAAAGAAGAAGGCGTTGTGTTTGAATACCTTGTTACCCCCAAAGAAGTGGTGGTGGATGAAACGGGGCATGTGGCCGGTTTAAAATGCACTCGCAACGAACTGGGCGCGCCGGATGAAAAAGGCCGCAGACGGCCGGTGGAAATCCCGGGGTCGGAATTTGTAATGCCCGTAGATACGATTATTGTGGCCATTGGTCAGAAACCCAACCCGATTATCGCCAAAACCACGCCCGAGTTAAAAACAACCGAACGCGGCGTGCTGGAGCTGGACGCGGAAGGCAAAACCACTATGCCGGGCGTGTATGCCGGGGGGGATATCATCCGCGGCGGCGCGACGGTGCTTTTAGCGATGAAAGACGGTATTGAAGCCGCCGGACGCATTAATAAATATCTTGAGGGGAAATAGTATGGAAGAAAATACCATTTTAGTAAAAGAAAATTTAAGCGACGTAGTGGTTAAGTTTGTTATTTATAAGCCCCTCATCGCCAAATCTGCCAAGGCGGGGCAGTTTGTTATTTTACGCGGTCGCGAAGGCGGCGAACGCGTGCCTGTTACGCTTGTGGATTGGGATGCGGAAAAAGGAACCATTACGGTGATTATCCAGTCTATCGGCAAGTCTACTGCGATGTTTAATTCTCTTAACCAAGGCGATAAATTTTTGAACGTAGCCGGGCCGCTGGGTACCCCGGTGGAAATTAAAAACTATGGCACGGTGGCCGTGGTGGGCGGCGGTGTGGGCATCGCCGAAGTATACCCGATCGCCCGCGCGTTTAAAGAAGCCGGCAACCGCGTAATTGCGGTGCTTGGCGCGCGCACGAAAGACTTGCTTATTTTAGAACCTGAAATGTCTGCTCTGTGTGACAAAACCGTCAGCACCACTGACGACGGCTCTTTCGGCATGAAAGGCATGGTAACGGATGCCATTCAAAAATTACACGATGAGGGCGAAAAAATCGCCGCCGGGTTTATCATTGGGCCGATTCCCATGATGAAATTCACTTCCCGCTTAATGGATAAACTGGGCATGGAGCCGTTTTCCAGCTTGAACCCCATTATGCTTGACGGCACCGGGATGTGCGGCTGCTGCCGCGTAACGGTGGAAGGCAAAGTGCGCTTTGCGTGCGTGGAAGGGCCGATGTTCCCGTCCAAAACCATTGATTTTGACGAACTCATCCGCCGCACCGGCGAATACAAACCGCAGGAAAAAGAAAGTTTGGAAATGTTTGAAAAAGACCACGTTTGCAAGTGTGGTTTGCATTAATTTAGGCAACGCAAAAAATTCCCGGGGTCCGTTTGGGCTCCGGGAATTTTTTGTTTTAACAGTTGTTTACAGCGCAATTTTTAGCTTGCGCGCGAGTGCGCGCAGAATATCCTTTTTCTTGGCTTCTTCACCCAGTGCGCGCAGGCCGAAAAATACAAATTCCTGCGCTTTTACGGTGTCGGGCTGGAAGCCGAAAATATCGGCGTAATTTAAAAATTCCACCAGTTTGATGGCGGTCGCCGAGTTTTGCGGGTTGCGTGCAAACGCAAAGGCCAAGAATGTTAGTTTTTCAGTTACCGCGTCTTTTACCGCGCCGCCCGAAACATCAAGCCCCAATGTTTTTACGTCTTCCATCAATTCTTCCAAGGCGCTAACATTTACATCCGCCGCGCGGAACTCGGCTTTTAAATCGGCCGACAATACAAATTCCGCCACCGATAAAAATGTTTTTGGCACCGGCGCGCCGATAAGCTGAAGGCCGCGCACTATCGGGTATTGCGCTTCAAATACGCGGGTAAATTCTTTATCCGTTTGTTCGTCCATGGCGCGCAGGGTAACTTCGGTTACTTTGCGGCGTACGTCGGGCACCATGGAGATCAGCGGGTGCTTTTGGGCAAAGTTTTCGCGGATAAATGCGGCCAGTCCGTCATAGTCGGCCGCGTTAAAAAGTTCTTCCAGCCGTGCAAAAACGGCGTTCCGGTCGCCTTTTTCACCGGCGGCGCATACAAATTCTGCCGCTCCGCGCCGGAATACGGCAAACGGCATGTTCCTTTCCAAAAGCGTAACGGTGGATTTGAGCGTAATGGAGCCGTAGCAGAGCGAAACATTGTCCGCCGACAGTTTTTTCGGTTCAAACGAAAGCACGTCGCATTCGTAAGCGCGTTTGGGGTTGGTTGTTTCGTCCGCCAACAGTGTTACGATGTGCATCAGCGCGATTTTTTCAAGCGGCATAGCCTGCGGTTTTACGTAGCGTTCGTATGCCACTGCGCCGTTTTTTATTTCTTTGATGTTGCTGGGCGCAAGAGCAAGTTTTTCTACAAATGCGGGTTCCAAATCGGTTCCCGTAATCAGGCGGTTGAGCTCCAATGCGCGCGCGGCGTATTGCATAATCTGCACCGTTTCCAAGCCGCTTACTTCGTCGAAAAACCACCCGCAGCTGGTGTACATGAACATGGCGTGTTTTTGCATTTCCAACAGGCTTAACGCAGTGGTGCGGTCCACCCACGCTTTTTCCGTGGCGTGGCGCAGGAAAAAGCGGTGCTGCGCGTCCAAACTGCGGTCCATTATCAGTTCTACGTAATCGTTGCGCGCGGCCCAAGGGTCTTTAAAGTATTCGCGGCCGACGGTTTCAAAAGTTTTAATCATTTCATCGCGGATGAAATCCAGCGCGGCCCGCAGCGGCCCGCGCCATTTTTGGTTCCAGCCCGGCCGGCCCGAGTTGCATCCGCAGTCCGCACGCCACCGTTCCACCCCGTGAAAACAGCTCCATGAAGTGTTTTCCACGATTTGCGCTTCGTACTGCGGCGGATATTTTTCTAAAAATTCTCCGTAGACGGTCAGTTCCGCGTCGGCGGATTCTTCCACTTTTTTAAGGCAGTACGCCAATGCCATTTCGGCAAATTTTTGGTGGTGGCCGTAGGTTTCACCGTCGGTGGCAATGTGCATTAACTGCGCTTCGTCCCCGGCATTGTAGGTGCCGAGCAGGCGCGAAGCGAATTTTTCGCCCGAAGAGAGGGTGTCGGCAAACGCGATGCCCTGCGAAATCGGTCCGTCGTAAAAAAACAGCGCGATGCTTTTTCCGTTGGGCAAATTGCATTTATAAGCGCGTTTAGGGTCCACTTTTGCGCCTACTTCCTGCCACTTTTCTTCGCCTATTTTGCGCACGCGCGCGCATTGGCCGGGGGCAAGGATGACGTATTTCATTCCGTTATCGGCCAGCGCGCACAAGGTTTCCGTATTGCACGCCGTTTCGGCGAGCCATAGGGCTTCCGGTTCACGGCCGAAGCGTTTTTTAAAATCGGTTATACCCCATTTAATTTGGGTTTCTTTGTCATGCGCGTTGGCAAGCGGTAAAATCATGTGGTTGTATGCCTGGGCAATTGCGCTGCCATGGCCGCTGAAACGCGCTTGGCTTAAGCGGTCTGCTTCCAAAACGGCTTGGTATACTTCCGGTTCCTTTTTTTCCATCCAGGAAAGGAGCGTCGGCCCGAAGTTAAAACTGATACGGGCGTAGTTGTTGGTAAGGTCGGTTAAATCTTGTTTGTCGTCCAGTACGCGGGCGAGCGCATTGGGGGAATAACATTCCGCGCAAATGCGTTCGTTCCAATCGTGGAACGGGGCCGCGCTGTCCTGAAGTTCAATTTCGTCCAGCCACGCGTTTTCGCGGGGCGGTTGGTAAAAGTGTCCGTGTATGCAAAGATATTTCATATATATATTTATACCAATTTAATGCTACAATATGCACAAGCCGGAACTCCTCCGGCGGGGGAAGCACTTGATTTCGTCGGAAATGCGCTTATACTAATAATAACGGCGCCGCCCGGCGCACAGAGAGGCGACTATGAAAAAAACATTTATTTTGGACACCAACGTCCTATTGCATGACGTAAATTGCTTGCACGCGTTTGAGGATAACGACATTATTATCCCCATGGCCGTCATAGAAGAACTGGACTCGTTCAAAAGCGCAGGCGATACCCGCGGCAAAAACGCCCGCATGGTTTCGCGCGCACTGGACGAAATGCGTGAACAGGGCCGGCTCAACGAAGGGGTAAAACTGCCCAAAGGCGGTATTTTAAAAATTGAGCTGGATAAACCCAACATGCTGCCGCAGTCGCTGGCGTTTAACAAGGCTGATAATTCCATTTTAAACATCGCTTATACATTAAGCAAAAAAGAAGGGTCTTACAAAAAGAACGCCGCCCCGGTGTTTGTAGTGACGAAAGACATCAATATGCGTTTGAAAGCCGAGGCGCTCGGCCTTTCCGCGCAAGACTACACTACCGACAAAGTAAATGTAGACGAACTGTATACCGGCATGAGCGAGGTAGAAGTGTCTGCGGCGGAAATTGACGCGTTCTACCGTGATAAACAGCTGCCCGTGGATCCCGCCTTGTATTTTGCCAACCAGTTTATTATTTTAAAAACGAACGACGGCAGTAAAAAATCCGCCATTGGGCGTGTGTCCAACAGCGGGGATTTTGTCCTCCGCCCGCTTTCGGCGCAGGAACCTACTGCCTGGGGCATTAAGCCTCTTAACAAAGAACAGCGTTTTGCTATGGAACTGCTGTTAGATGACAGTTTGGATATCGTTACGCTTGTTGGTACTGCCGGCACGGGTAAAACCCTTGTTACGCTGGCTACCGGGCTTCAGCGCACGATGGACGAAAGCGCCTACCGCCGGCTGGTGGTGTGCCGCTCTATCGTCCCCGTAGGTAAAGATTTGGGTTTCCTGCCCGGTACCAAAGAAGAAAAGTTGGAAGCCTGGATGGGTGCCATTTACGACAACCTGGCATTCCTGGCGGACCGCAAAAACCCGGAAGAAGGCGAAGAAAAAGCGCACTATCTGTTGGACAGCGGCAAAATTGAAATCGCTTCTGTTACGCATATGCGCGGCCGCTCACTGCCCGGCCAGTATATTATTGTAGACGACGCGCAGAACCTTACCCCGCATGAAATGAAAACCATTCTTACCCGCGCGGGAGACGGGACGAAAGTGGTCGTCACCGGGGATCCGTACCAAATTGACACCCCGTATTTGGATGTGGAATCCAACGGCCTTACCTATTTGGTAGACCGCTTAAAAGGCCAAAAGTCCTATGGGCACATTACGTTTACCAAAACGGAACGCAGCCGCCTGGCGGATTTGGCTTCCAAATTGCTTTAAATGCTGTTTGGTTCTTAAAAAAGGGTCCGCAAAAGCGGGCCCTTTTTTGCGTGGCGGAGTGGAGAAGGGGGGATAGGTCTTTGGGCCTATAGAGAAATGGGGCCTTTTCCCCACTGGAAAATTACGCAAAAACAGTTATAATAAAGAATAAGCGCTTTTTTTATTTTTTTAAACGAGGATCCCCCCTATGACTACTTGGTTATGCCGTATCATGGCCGCCGTATTTACGTTTAACGTCCTTTCTCCCGCCGAATTGTGGGCGCAAACCCAGCGTCCCTCCGCTGGAGCGCGTTTAGGCCAAACTGCGCCGATTCCCACCACGGAAGACATCCGTGCGCAGGTGGAAGAGAAATTTAAAGACGATGTAGCCTCCGCCCAACAAGCCTACGAAGAAGCTAAAGGCGTACAGGAATTGTATAACGCCATTAACAAGCTGCACGCTGTTATGGGTACCCGTGCGGCAGAGCAAAGCCGCCGCCAGGCCGACGCTGACAGAAGACGCCAGCGTGAGCAAGAACGGCAGAATTATTATACACAACAGGCGGATGCTGTGCGTGTAGCCCGGCCCGCGCTGTCTGCTGCACCTGTAAATCTGACTCCGTCTTTTGAGGCTTTTGCCGCAAAGTTGAATAGCGGGGAAATGTCGGTTGCTGATTTAGTTTTATATTTGGATCCGCTGGAAGGCGGAGACTTGATGTCCACCGTGTTTGCTGCTGAAATTTTGGGTAACTCTGTGGATGCTATGGGTTCAAACGAAGAGGACTCCACTCCGGAAATGTCCGACTTTTTGTTGGAAGTTCAACTCCGCGCCCTGTATCGCTTGAAATCTTTACTCGGCCATAAAGAAGGTTCTTCCTCTTATCTTATGGCGGTTGGTTCCTTGCGTTTGTTGTTATTAAAAGTAAATGAGTTTTTTAAACGTGCGGGAATGCCTAACCCGTTGTTTGAAGCTGTGGGCGGGGCGTCCGCTGCGTCCGGTTCGGGGAAAAAAGCCCGGGCCCAGGCTCCGACCGAAATGGTGCGCGTGCAAGGGTTGGACGGACACATCATGTTTGTCAGCCGGCCTGTAAAAGGTTCTTCTGCCGGCCGCGTGCAGATACAAGCGCCCGAACAGTTGTTTAGCGAAGCGTTGTACCGTAAAATGATGAACGATTTTATGGCGGAAGTCAGAGAGTATCGGGACCAGGATTTAAACAAAGAGGATTCCAAATATGAATTGATGCTGTTGCTTTTGCAATATGCTGTTTCGTACGCTATGGATTTCGACCCGAGCCAAGTTACCACTATGGTGGGCTATTTTGACAAAGGGCCTAAAAAGACGGATATTGAGCAACAGTATACGGCTGTTCTGAACGCTATTTTGACGACTGTGTTTGAAAACGTCAAATTTACTCCGGGCTCGGACAAACACAGTACGGCAATCCGTATGTTTTTGGATTTTTCCAACCCGGAAAAATACTCTATGCCTACCCGTATTTTTGCGTTGGAAATGGCCAGCCTTCTCTATAATACGCAGTATCAGCCTAAAGAAGTTGCCGCCAAAAATATGCCGCAAAGCACGGGAAACACTTTGTTTTATGGCTTTACGATGAATACTTCGACGGTGGATGACAGCCTGCGCCATATTTTTGCAACCCGTACGGTGGATATTTATGCACCGCTTAACCGTACGCATTATTTGGCGATTAAAGATTATGGATTGGATTCCGACCAAATGAAAGTCCTGGCGGATAAACTGGCGCACATTTATAATGGTTTTGCCAATGACGATTTAAAGTGGGATACTTCCCGCTTCCGCGATAAAAGAAGCTACGTGTTGGACCGCGCCGAAGACGGCAGAAGTTTGATTTTAAACGATATTAATTCCGTACCGCTCTTAAAGCCGTTTGGGCATGGGCATATGTTTGAGCTGCCCGATGGCAGTTTAAAAGAAATCAGCGGTTTTGGCCGTTCTTCCCAAGGCTTCTGGGTGGAAATGAATTTGACCAACGGTATCAATCCCAAAAAACGCAGTGACGAAATTAATATGAGTATGGTGATGTTTTTGGGCGAGGCTGTTTTGTGGGTATTCGGCGGGGAAATTATTGGTATCGCTTGGCGCGTTACGCGCGGCGCGATGGTGGCTTTGCCTAAAGCCGTCCGCGCGGCTTCGCTGGCTAACAAAGGCCGCCGTGCACTCAGTTTTGGCATTGAAATTAAAAAAGGTGTACGGTATGCCAATTTGGCGTATACCACGCGCTTGAACGGTATTTCTGTAGCGGCTACCCGCGTAGAAGAAGTGCGTAAGCCTGCCGCAGCTGCGGCGGAAGCTGCTTCTGCGTCAGCCGCTCCGGCCAACGCTTTGCGTTTGGCTCCTCCGCCAGTGACGACTGCTCCTGCGGGAACCCCGTTGTTGGGCGCGGCGGAAACAGCCGCCTCGGCATCTTCTTCCCAAGCCGGTTGGTGGGGCAGAACATGGAGCCGTATTTGGCCTAAAAAGCCGTATACTGTGGTGGAAGAATCTGTTACGTCGCCCATTACTTCTATGAGAGGGTTCCGCAACAGCCGCGGCTGGTGGCGCGGCAGCCGGGCCCCGGTGGATGAATGGACCGTATTAATCCAGGAGCCGGGCTTTTCTTTCCAGGCCGCTACGCTTTCCGGCCCGCGCGCGGCGCGCTTACGCAACGGTATCCAAAATTGGGACGATTGGCGCTATTTAATGCACTCTGCCCGTACGGCGGAAGGCAAAAGGTTGAATTTTACAACGCCCTTAAAACCTTGGTCTTCATTATGGAACGGCATTTGGAAACCAATGTTTGGCGCGTCCACGACCGCCGGTACCGTACAGTCTGAACAGCGTGTAATGGGTATTACCGGCCGTGCGTTTGCACAAGACGCTAAAAAAGGCGTGGGCGAAGGCGTATTTGATTACTGGAAATATACCGAAAAAGGCTGGGTGCGTATCAACCAAAAAGAATTTGTGGAGCTGGGCGAAGGGTTGAACGCTGCGGCGCAGACCGTACCCGACTACTACGCCGTGTTGGGCGTAAGCCGGGATGCTACCGCGCAGGAGTTAAAAGCGGCGCACCGGAAGCTGTCTAAAATTTACCACCCGGATAAACCCACCGGCAGTAACGAGCTGTTCCGCGAAATAAACGAAGCATGGAAAACCTTGGGGGATGACGCGGCCAGAGCGGCGTATGACGTTAAACTGGCGTCCGCTCCCACCAAAGTGGGTAATATCGTATTACCGGAATCGCCGGAAGGCGTCTCGCTTGCGATTACGCGCAATATGGGGGAAAACGTGCCGGGCGCATTTTCGCCGCTGTCCAAAACGGGGAACGGACTGGGCTTTAATTCTTCCAATTGGGGCGCAGTAGACGTGCAGTTAAGCCAGCATTTAAGCCAAACCGGCCAGTTAGATGTATTGGGCTCCAAATTGGTAATGGCTGATCCGCTCATTGGCGGAACATCCGCGAATGCGGTGTTCTTCGGTTCCTGGGCTGCGTTAGATCAGGCGGTAAATCCGTTCATGCAGAACTGGATTAATCAAGAGGGAACCGCCGCTATTGCGGGTATGCAACAAAAATTTGGCGACGCGTACGATCCCGCTTTAATGGCGGAAGACCAACGGATTGCCGATGAAAATTTGCGTGAAATGCAGGAACAAGGCTACAATACCGCTTCGCCTAGTTTGTATGACACCGTAACAGGGGCCAAGCAGCAGTCCGCTATGGGCGCGTTGATTTCGTTCCCGGTGTTGGCGTCGTGGCATGGTCTTGCCCGCACGGGGCTTGGTAATAAAATTGGTCTTTCTTCTCCGTTCGAAGCCGAGCAAACCCGTACCATTTTGAAAATTGGGGCGGACCGCATTCAAACGCAGCGGATGGTGCGTAAATATCAAGACGTTAAAACCCAACAGGATTTTGACGCTTTCTATACCACGCTCCAACAGGCGGTAAAAGACGCTAAACAAAGCTATCAAACGGCTTTCGCACAATATAAACAGATGCCGGGAGCTAATTTGGCCGCTTTGGAAAAAGAAGTGTTGGGTTATTTTGATGAATTTACGCGCACCAGTGCCAAAATTGCCGGTGGTTCCGATACGGTGGTCAAAAAATATAATAATTTGAACGCCGCGTGGGAAGCCGTAATTGCCAAATGCCCGGAATTTGATGAAAAATTAATGCTGCAGACGTTTGCGCCGCAAGGCGAGGCAGCGTTTTTTAAACAAATGATTTCCGATTGGGAAAAGAGCTGGGACAGCTATAAAAATGATTTGTACTATTATCAGATAGACCAAACAAATCCTGAAATAATAGCGAAAGCGGATGTAATTTTCAAAAATCTGATTGGACAGTTGCGTAAGCTGCAAAAGAAACGCATGTCTTTCTCGGCGAAATACCAAGAGGTGATGGGCATTACGTCGGCGGCAGAGGATAAAATCCAGGCGCTTTCCGAAAGTATTAAGCCCGCCGCTTCTGCTGCGTCGGAGCTGACGCTTGAAGATTTGCGCACGATGGAAGCCTCCTTTATTAATATGGCGGAAGCCGAAGCAAAACAAGCCGGCTTGGCGTTGGATGCTTTCTTCCGCGCATGGCGAGCCGAGGCGTCTGCGTATTACAATGATGATACGTACACGGTGGAAGATTTGCAAATGGCTTTGAACCTGCTGAATAGCGATAAATTGGAGGAATTGGACAAACTTTTTATTAAAGCCAATGAAGCCAAAACGGTTCAGCCCGCTGCCGAAACCAGCACGTTATCGTCCGAAGGGTTAGACGAGCTGCTGCCGGATGAAACCTCTGCCGTATTTACGGGTGCATAGTAAGTTTTAGTGTAAGACAGCCCCGGAGCGTATGCTCCGGGGTTATTTTTTATGTTCAAACGATTCCTTTCTGGGCAGTATTGATAGAAAGACACTTTTGCTTTTCCTAAAAAATCCCCCGGTTTGCCAACGGAGGATTTTTATTATTGGGTTAAACAACGCAATTTTATTTTTTAGATTTTAATTTTTTAATTTTTTCTTTTGCACGCGGTTCACCTTGTCGCCCGGCTAAAATATAGTATTTTAACGCCAGCGTTTCATTTTTTTCCACCCCGTATCCGCGTTCGTACATGTCCCCCGTCAGCATTTGGGCGATGGGGCTTTTGTCATCTGCGGCGGCTTTCATCGTTTCAAAGCCGAGGGTTTCGTTTACGGGCGTTCCGATACCTCTTAAGTGGCATACCGCCAAATTGACGCGTGCTTCAAAATCGCCCTGTTCTGCGGCCAGCTGATAGTGTTCAAATGTTTTGGAGGGCGATTTTTCGCACCCGTGCCCGGCGTTGTATAAGCCGGCCAAGGCAGTATGGGCGTGGATATAACCGTTTTGGGCGGATGTTTCAAACCAATGAAATGCCTGTTTGTAGTCCTGCGGGACGTGTTTGCCTTGGTAGTATAAAATACCCAAATTATATTGTGCCTGTGCATTCCCCGCGGTTGCCTTTTTAAGCGTACTTTTAAACGGATTATAAACGTATCTTTTAATTAAAAATGCGGCGAGCGCCAAAAGCGCCAAGGTACCTATTACGATGTTTACTTGCAGTTCCATTAATAAAACTCCTCCTCCGGGGTATTTTGTGCGGGCCTGGCGGCTTGCTTTTCCCACTTGCGTGCCGCGCCCAGATTGACGGGCGTTCCTTGCCCGGCGCGGTACATTTGCGCCAAACGCGTTTGGGCTTCTTTTACGCCGTTTTTTGCGGCGTTGCGCGTCCAGTGAAAAGCGAGCGACGGGCTTTGTTCCGTTCCATAGCCCTGGCTGTACCATTGGGCGGTTTGCCACTGGGCTTGTTTCAATTTTTGTTTGGCCGCGAGCAGCATATAATCAAACGCTTTGGTGGGGTTTCTTTCCGTTCCCCATCCGTTTTCATACATGCGGGCCAGTTCGTATTGCGCACGCCGGTATTCCAGCCTGGCGGCGCGTTCCATATATGTAAAAGCCTGTTGTAAATCAGCCGCGTTTTGTGCTTTTTCAAATAATGCGGGAGCCACGCCTTTGTCGGCGGCGAAAGCTAATAGTTGTTGGGCCGCTTGCGCGTTTATTCCACAGTGGTTTTCTTGGGATAAATTATATAGTTGGAAGGTGGCGTGCGGGTTTGCATTTTGGGAAAGTTCTTGTAACATGGCGCAGGCTGCCGGGATATTTTGCCGGACGCCTTTTCCCCGCGCCAACAAATAGCTTTGCATAACGGCCGCGGTTGCGTCGCCGTTTTGGGCTGCCTTTTGCATATATTTATAGGCTTTTTTATCATTCTTTTTTACGCCGGTCCCGCGGTAGTAGGCCAACGCCAGTTCCGCCAAAGAGTCAGAGTAACCGTTGCGCACTTCGGCGCGAAGCTGTTTAAAGCGGCGTTTTTCGGCTTTAGATTTTTCTTTTTCGAACTCCCGGTCGTAAGCGTCCAATCGGTCGGCGGAGTTGTCGGCCGGAAAGAACAGCTTGTCCGTCTGTCCTGCTGCGGCGTACGGCAGGACAAGCAGCGTAAATAACACGGGGAGAAGTTTCTTCATTTAATTTTTACCAATTTGCGGTTTTCCAGTTGGTAGACGTCGTCCGCGTAGTCGGAGGCGTGCGCGTCGTGCGTTACCATAATGGTTGTCAGGCCGCGTTCCTTACTCATTCGGGCGAAGTCTTCAAATACTTGGATTTTGCGCGCCGCGTCCAAGTTGCCGGTGGGTTCATCCGCCAGTAAAAGAGGCGGTTCGTTGCGTAGGGCGCGTGCAATGCTGGCGCGCTGTTTTTCGCCGCCGGACAAGTCCGCCGGAAGTTTATGGGACATAGCCCCCAAACCAAATTTTTCCAATAACTCTTGGGCTTTTTGGGGGTTCGGTTTGCCGCGCATTAAAGCGGGCATATCCACGTTTTCCAACAGGGAAAATTCCGGCAGCAGTCCGTCAAATTGAAATACAAAGCCCATTTTTGAAAGCCGCAAAGCGGAGCGGGCCGATTCGCTTTTTAGGGAGGTAACGTCCTGCCCGTCCACCAGTACTTTGCCGGAGGTGGGCGCGTCTAACATGGCAATTAGATTTAAAAGCGTGCTTTTGCCCGAGCCGCTGGGGCCTAAAAGCACTGTAAATTTTCCGCGGCGCAAGGTAAGCGATACATCTTCCAATACGCATAAATTTTCCTGGCCTTGGCCGTATATTTTGGTTAAGTGTATAAGTTCAATCATATTATCACCCGTAGCGGATAGCGTCCGTGGGATGCACGCGTGAGGCTTTCACCGCCGGATATAATCCCGCCGCAAAACAAATTAAGTAACTGCCGCCGATGACGGCCACAATATCCCATAACTGCATACGTACGGGCACTTTGGTTAAATAGTAAATATCGCCGGGCAGCTCCACAATGTTAAACGTGGCGATAATCCAGCACAAAAGGCATGCCAACAGGAGGCCCAGCATAATGCCTAACGTGGCTATTACCATGGCTTCCCACATAAACACTTTGCGGATGAGCTTTGGGCTGGCCCCAATAGCGCGCAGGATGCCGATGTCGCGCAGTTTTTCGGTGCCGAGCAAAATCAAGTTGCCCGCAATATTGAGGGAGGCGACCCCGATGATGAGGAACAAAATAATGAACATCATCGTCTTTTCTAGTTTTAGCGCGGCGTAGAGCGTGCTGTTCATTTGGGCGAATGTACGTACGGAATAGCCGTATCCAATTGCATTTTGAATTTGGCGCGCGGCTTCGTCGGCTTTATTCATATTTTTTAATTTTACGGCTACGCCCGTTACCCCTTGTTTAAGGCCCAAAAAGTCGCTGGCGTGCGGTAAAAGCGTGTAGGCGATGGTATTATCGAACTCATAGTATCCGGTGCGCAAAAGGCCGCTAACGCGGAATTTTTTCATTTTGGGGAACATACCGGCGGAAGTGGAAATGGATTGGGGGGAAATGAGCACTACATCATCGTCGATGTCGGCCCCCATATTAGCGGCCAGCTCCGCCCCCAATACCAGCGGCGGCGGTGCGTCCTGCGGCCAGTCTTTGGGTTCAAACGAGCCGGCGGTTAAAGAGTCCGTCAGCGTGTTAATCTTTTTTTCCTGTTCCGGGTCCAGCCCGCGCACCACGAGGCCCAAACTTTGCCCTGCATAGGTGATAATCCCCTGCCCGTAAATATGCGGCGCGGCGGCCTCCACCAGCGGGATTTCTTCAATTTGTTTTATTTTTTCGGGGTAGGTTTTTTTGCTCATTTGCCCGAAGACAAGGATATGGCTTTGCGCCCCGATGATTTTGTCTTTAATATCGGTTTGAAAGCCGTTCATAACGGATAAAGTGGTGATTAAAGCGGCTACCCCCACGCTTACGCCCGCCACGCCGATAAGCGTGGTGATAAAGGCAAACAGGCCCTGGCGGCGGGTGAGGTATCGCACGGCGACGAATCGTTCAAATTTCATAGCTATATTGTACTTTATTTGGGAGGTTGTTTTGCGGAGGGCTTGACCCGTTTTTTTTTTTGATAAATTGGGTAAAATAAAGGTCATGCTGAAAGGTTGTTGTTCAGCAGCTGCTTCTTTAAAATAAGGGAGATGCCGGGCTAAAACACTCCGGTATGACTTTTGAGGGTTGTTATCCCCGAAGGCAGGCGGCACCCTCCGGGCCAGACCCTCCGTGCCAGCCGCAGGGTTCGGGGATGACGTATATAGATGTGTATTTGGAAATAATGTTTTTAGGAGAGAGTAATATGAAAGGTTTTACGCTGATAGAGCTGTTGGTTGTCGTATTAATTATTGGTATTTTGTCTGCCGTTGCTTTGCCGCAGTATACAAAGGCGGTGGAAAAGAGCCGGATTGCGGAGGCTAACATCATTTTAAAATCACTTACGGATGCTTGTGCTGTGTATTATTTAGCGAATCCCGGCGGAAATTGCTTTTGGGATAACATTGATCTTTCTTTGAATTTTCCGGAAGCTGATGGCGGCTTGGCCCGCCAAGGCAAGTATTTTTGGTACAGTTTGGAAACTTCTGGGAACGAAATTTTTGCTTGTCGTGGTCAATTTGAAGATGATGAGTGGGATTATTGTTTAAATTATACATACACTCAAGCTATGCAACCTTCATCTTTTACCAGATCATGTGAAGGCCGAACAGATTCCGGAAAAAAAATCTGCGCGACTTTATGCGGTAGTAATAATTCAAGTAGCGTTTGTATTTATTAAAAAAGCCCCGCCGATTGGCGGGGCTTTTTTAGGCTTAAACTTATTTTTCTTCTTCCAGTTTTTTGAGCGTGGGGAAGAGGATGATTTCGCGGATGGAATCCTGTCCCGTCAGCATCATAATAATGCGGTCAATCCCAATGCCCATACCACCGGTGGGAGGCATGCCGCTTTCCATCGCTTCAATGTAGTCCGCGTCCAAAATGTCGGCGTTTTCGGCATCTTCGCCTTTTGCGGCGGCTTTTGCGGCGGCCTGGTCTTTCAGGCGGGCAAGCTGGTCAGCCGGGTCGTTAAGCTCGGTATACGCGTTGCCGAGTTCCTGCCCATTGACGAATACTTCAAAGCGTTCCACCAGTTCCGGGTCGCCGGGTTTGGTTTTGGAGAAGGGGCTGACGGCCGTCGGGTAGTCCATAGCGATGACCGGGTTGTGGTAATCGGCCAGCAGTTTGCCTTCAAAAAGTTCGTCGAAAATGGCAGAGTCGGAATCGTCCGCGCTGAATTTTACGCCCTGTTCGCGGGCGACTTCTTCCAATTTGGCGCGGTTGAATTGGCGGCCGTTTAACACTTCGTGAATGTCGCGGCCGAACTTTTCCTGCCACGCCTGCGGAATATAAAGGCGTTTGTAGGGCGGGCGCAGGTCCACTTCGTACCCGCGGAACTGCACTTTTTCCACTCCAATCGCTTTGGCGGCGTTGCCCAAAATTTCGTCAAACAAATCCGCCATGGTGTTTACATCGCCATAGGCTTGATAGAGTTCCATCATCGTAAATTCGGGGTTGTGGGTGGTGTCAATCCCTTCGTTGCGGAACATGTGGCCGATTTCGTAAATTTTATCCATGCCGCCGATGATGAGGCGTTTGTGGTGCAGTTCCAACGCAATGCGCATAAAAAGCGGCATTTTTAAAGCGTTGTGGAATGTTTCAAACGGGCGCGCAATCGCTCCGCCGGAGGACGGGTTTAAAATGGGTGTTTCCACTTCTAAAAAGCCTTTTTCGTCCAAGGTGCGGCGGATGGAGGAAATGATTTTGGCGCGTTTTACAAAAATGTCTTTTACTTCTTCGTTGGCGATTAAATCCAAATGGCGTTTGCGGAAGCGCACTTCGGTATCCTGCAGGCCGTGGTATTTTTCCGGCATAGGGCGGATAGCTTTGGAAAGAAGCGTCAGTTTGGTTACTTTAATGGTTTTTTCGCCCGTTTTGGTAACAAATACGTGCCCGGCGACGGATACAAAATCACCCACCGCCACATGTTTTTTAAAAAAAGCGTAAGGTTCTTCGCCCAGTTGGTCTTTGGCGATGTAAAGCTGCACGCGGCCGGAAAAATCGCGCAAGTGAGCGAATGCGGCTTTGCCCATTAAGCGCAGCTGCACCAGGCGGCCGGCGGTAACGGCTTCGGCTCCTTCGTCTGCAGATTTGGCTTCCTGGCAGGAAATTTGTTTTTCGCAGCGGTTCGGGTAAGGGGTTACGCCCAGTTGGCGGATTTCTTCCACTTCGGCGTAGCGCTGGGCGATGATTTCGTTCAGCGCGTTATTGTGCTGCGGTTGTTGTGTTTTTTCGGTAGACATCGTAAAACCTCAATATATAGTATTAAAGATATTCTACCAAATTGCGGCGTTTGCGGGCGCGGGGAAGAATGATACAATAATGTTATATGAAAAAATACACTGTTTTTATTCTTATTGCTGTTGTTTTGCTGGGTGCGGGCGCGTTTTACCGCTACCACGGGCGGGATGTAGACGAGCGCGGTGCGACGCTGTTGATGCGCGCGTTGGAAAGCCGGGAAGATTTAACTAAAACACGCCGTTTTATTAAACGGGCCGATGACATTAACGCACAGGATAAAGCCGGGCGCACCGCGCTTTTTTATGCGGCGCGGCATTCGGCAGACCCACAAACGCTGCAACATTTGTTAGAAGCCGGTGCAGATGTGAACAAAGTGGATAAGCAAGGCCATACGGCTTTAATGAAAGCGGCTGAATATAATCCGTCGGCGGCGGTGGCGGAAACGCTTTTGCGTGCGGGTGCGGAGGCAAATCAGACGGACGGAGCGGGGGAAACCGCGCTGACGCTGGCCGCGCGGTATAACGGGGCAGACGTAATTAAAACTTTATTGCGCGCCGGGGCTGACCCGGACGTTCAAACCTCCTCCGGCAAAACGGCGGCGGAACTTTTGGCGGAAAATGAAAAACTGACCGAACAGGAAAAGACGGATTACCGCCAAGCGATGCTTATCGTGTCTATTTTGCGTCCGTTGGAAAAGTAGCGGTTTAAAAATCAACTGGCGTTTTGTTATTTGCCGTTATCCCGGCCATGGCGCCGGGATCCAGTCTGTTTACTGGGCCGGTTTCTTTTTTTTGCTTTTTCGGAATAAATAAAAAACCGCCCTTAAAAAGGCGGTTTTGAAATCTGGTTCCGGGACTGACCTCGGCCACAAGTCGCCTCGTTGACCCTCGGCGCTCGCGGCCCCGCCTCGCCATACTCGCCTTTCGCTTTGCTCAAACTCGTATAAGGCTCCGGCTTTCTCGTCCTAGCCGCGGGCAAAGCAGTTTGCCCTCTTCCCGGAATAAACAAAAAACCGCCCTTAAAAAGGCGGTTCTGAAATCTGGTTCCGGGACTAGGACTCGAACCTAGAATTAATGCTCCAGAGGCATCCGTGTTACCATTACACCATCCCGGATCAACATAGATATTTTAGCACATTTTTTTAAAAAGTAAAACTTTTTCTTTTGCTTCCCACACACTGCGTTAATTTTGTTATAATAAAAACATCATTTTCGCGCCTATAGCTCAATCGGTTAGAGCAACCGACTCATAATCGGTGGGTTCCAGGTTCAAGTCCTGGTGGGCGCAGTTTTAAAACCCGCCTTTGTGCGGGTTTTTTGTCTTTTTTCTTTTGGAAAATTTCGCAAAATTGCTACAATATATACATTCGGGGCATGGCTCAAGTGGTAGAGCGCCCGCTTTGGGAGCGGGAGGCTCCCGGTTCAAGTCCGGGTGCCCCGATTTTTTTATGAACCAACCCTCTTTTCGCCAAAACGCGTTTAATGTTCCGCATACTCCGGCTGATATCGAACGGACGGATGTTGTTGACGGAATAAAAACCGAAACCTCTTATCCCGTTCGCCCCGCTTTTCCTTTTACGTCGCTTGTATTGTCCGCCAATTTTTGCGCGGCGGAGGACGGCTGTTTGTTGCTTGAAGCGCAAATCTGCCGTAACGGGGAATGGAGTAATTTTTATAAATTGGGGCTTTTGTCTGCCCGGTTCAAACGCAGTTTCCCCGCACAGGAGGATTCTTTCGGCCGGGTGGAAACAGATGAGCTGCAACTTTCTTCCCCAGCGGAAGCGTATCGTTTTCGCATAAAATCTTCTTCGGATGTTACCCTTGCCGGGCTGTGGGCCTGCGGTGTACGCGCGCCATTTGCGTATGACGCAAAAGCGTCGGCGCGCTTGCCGGCCGGAAGTTTTTGCGCGGAGGTGGAGCCCCTGTCCCAAATGGAACAAGCACATCCCGACCGGAGGCGTATTTGCAGTCCTACGTCTCTATGTATGGCGTTAAATGCGTTAGGGGAGAAGGTATCGTTAGAAACCTTACTCGGTGATGTTTTTGACCAAACAGCTTCCATTTACGGGAATTGGACGTTTAATACGGCGGCCGCCGGGAACAGCGGCTGTGTGGCTTATGTGCGACGTTTTTCCGCCTTGGAGGAACTAAAAGATTTTGTAACGCCGGATTCGTTAACGGTGGCCAGTATTTCGTATCGCAAAGACGCGCTGAACGGCGCGCCTATGGAGCGTACCCCCGGGCATTTGGTGTTGGTGCGCGGCTGGAAAGAGGGCAAAATTTTAACGGCGGATCCCGCCGCCGCAACAAGAGCGGGGGTTTTACGCGCGTATGACGCGCGGCAATTCGCGGACGCTTGGTTATTAAATAAACAAGGCGCGGCTTATATTGTGAGGAAAAAATGAAAAAATTACTTTTACTGTTTGTTTTTGCATGCGTATTTTGCGCCTGCGCGCAGGACGACCGGACGGATACGCTGATTGTTGCGCATAAAAGTGAAATGGAGTCTATGGATCCCGTTTATTCCTATGATGGCGTTACACACGGTATGTTGGTAAATGTATACGATACGCTGCTTAAATTTAAAGGCAGTTCTTTAACGGAGTTGGAACCCTCTCTTTCTACGGCGGTGCCCAGCAAAGAAAACGGACTGATTTCCAAGGACGGCCGCACCTATACGTTCCCCATCCGCAAAGGCGTTAAATTCCACGACGGGACGGAACTCACGCCCGAAGACGTACGTTATTCTTTACTGCGTTTTTTACTATCGGACGTGGCGGGTGGTCCATCCAGCCTTTTATTGGAACCGATTTTGGGCGTTTCTTCCACGCGTAACGATAACGGCGAAATAGTGGTGGATTATAAAGACGCCTCCAATGCGGTTCGTGTGGACGGGGAGAATATCGTCATTACGCTTAAGCGTCCGTTTGCGCCGTTTTTGTCCATTTTGGCGCGTTGGGGATATGTGATGAGCAAAAATTGGGCCGTCCAAAAAGGCGCGTGGGACGGAACGGAAGAAACGTGGAAACAATTTAATAATTTTTCAAAAGAAGATTCTCCCTTATTCCAAGAAACTAACGGGACGGGGCCGTTCCGCGTAGCGCGGTGGGATATTGCGGGCAAATCCGTTACGCTGGCCGCCAACGAAAATTATTTTGCCGGTGCGCCTAAAATCAAAACAATCCATATGAAAACGGTGGACGAAGCCAGTACGCTGCGCTTGATGTTGGAGTCGGGCGATGCGGACATCGCGGAACTTTCACCCAAATTTGTATCCCAGCTGCAGGGCAATCCGGCTGTTACGCTCTACGACAATCTGCCCCGTCTGCGCACGGACCCGGTGATTTTCTTTACGCTGGATATTAATATGCAGGCCAACCCGGACGTTGGCTCCGGCAAGTTGGACGGACAAGGCATTCCCGCCGATTTCTTTGCCGACCGCGATTTGCGCAAAGCGTTTGTTTACGCATTTGATTACGAGTCTTTCCTGCGCGAATCCATGGAAGGCCGGGGCGAGGCTTCCGTCGGCCCTGCGCCCGCCGGGCTGGTGAAATACGATAACGATTTTAAACGCTACTCTTTTGATTTAAAAAAGGCTGAAGAACACTTTAAAAAAGCCTGGGGCGGCCAAGTGTGGGAAAAAGGCTTTAAGTTTACAATCACCTATAATACCAGTGGCGAAATGCGCCAAATCGCGAGTGAAATTTTAAAACGCAACGTGGAAAGTTTGAACCCAAAATTCCAAATTGATTTACGTGGCGTAACCTGGCCCGCCTTTTTGGAAAAAACGGCCCGCCGCCAAATGCCCATGTGGGCGCGCGGCTGGGTGGCCGACTATGCGGACGCGCATAATTTTTACTTCCCGTTTGGGCACAGCCAGGGGCGGTATGCTCTCTCGCAGGGCTATTCCAATCCGGCAGCCGATAAACTGATTGAACGCGCCGTGGCGGAAACGGACGCCAAAAAACGCAACGCGCTTTATAAACAAGTGCATAACCTGATACACGATGACGCTATGCAAATTTACACGGTCCACCCCACCGGGTTATGGGCGGTGCGGGCTAACGTAAAAGGGTTTACGGACAACCCGGTGTATATGGGCATTTACTACTATCCCATTTATAAAGAATAAAACGACTGTTCGTAACTTTAGTAATACGCACGGAACGCAAAGAGTAAATCTTTGCGTTCCATTGCTTATCCGGGCAACAATTTTCCAAATTTGAGCAACTTTGCGTTCCCTTACCACTCGGCGTACCTGACAGTACTTCCTCGGGTAACTAGGCACGCAAATTTATCTCAAATCTGAAAAATCAGCCAAAGTTGCGTTATGGTATTCTATCCTGCACGGCGTTTTTGATGATTAAGGTCATCCCGTAGTGTTTCTGTACGGGATCTCCCTTATATTATTTGTTTGAAAAAGGTGGATCCTGAGCAGAGACGCCTCAGGATGACTCTAATAAACTTCCGTCCTTTTGCCTTTGTTGTTACTTCCGGCCTTGACCCGTTTATAAAATCCGTTTCATACGGATGTTGTTTTAATGCAGGCCTTTTGCCCTGTTTATAAAACGCCTCCAGGCGGAGAAATGTTTTTATTTGTTTGAGCCGTTAGGCGAGTTGTAAAAACATCCGCCGAGAGTGCGTTTTATAGGGCCCGGCCTGCGAGTTTTTTGTTACTTTTTCCGGTGAAAAAAGTAAGAATAATTCCTTTTGTTATCTTTTTAATAAAAAGTAAAAACAAACCTGTTGCATTTGTTTGACCAAACTGCTATAATAAATTGCGGGGTAGAGAAGCCTGGTATCTCGCAAGGCCCATAACCTTGAGATCACTGGTTCAAATCCAGTCCCCGCAAGATTTTTATGATTACCGCCCGAAAGGGCGGTTTTTTTATGCTTTTTTATGCATTTGGCGGCGTATATTAATTATTATGTACAATACAATATAAGCAGGGGCGGACTCGGTTCCGCCGCCAGGAGGATAAAGATGAAAATTACCGTTTTTATCGGGGGAAATAAAGATTTTACCGCTTCGCGCCTGGGGGTAAAACTGGCGGAAGAATTGCAAAATGCGGGCCACGCGGTAACCGTGCGCGCCGTTAAGGGGAAAGTAAAATCCGCTTCCGGCGTTACTTTACACGAATACGCCGCCGCAGCCAAGCCCAAAACGCTGGCTGCCGCACTTACCAAAGAAAAAGCGGAATTTGTTATTTCTTTTATGAATTTAACGGGGTGCGAAGCCTCGTTGGAAGCGGGTATTCCGTTTGTCTATGTGGAAGAAGAATGTTTTAAAGAAGATAAAGCCGTTAAAACCAAAAAAACAACGCTGAAAAAAGCCAAACAAATTTTTGTAATCAAAACTTCGGACAAACCGCTTAACAAAAAAAATTATACGGGTTTAAAAGTAACGGAGCTGCCCGCGCCTGCCGTGTGGGTAGAACATTACAATTACAACAAGCCCGCCTGTTTTAAAAAAGAAAATAATATTGTTGCCGTCGGCAAACTTGCCAAGGAAAGCGGGTTCGACCTGCTGCTCAAAACCTGGGCACGCCTGGCCCCTGCCCATACTTCGTGGCATTTAACCATTGTAGGCGACGGAACGGCCAAGGCCGCACTTACAAAATTTATCGCTAAAAATAAATTGGAAGCCAGTACGGAAATCGTACCGGAATCCGCCGACGCGTACAGCCTTTTGCGCAACGCCGATATTTTTGCCTATCCGGCGGTTAACCCGGCCCGCGCCGATATTTTGTTAGACGCCATGGCCAGCAAACTGCCGTGTGTGGCGTGCGAATCCGCGCCGGTTACGGAGCTTATCCTTAACGGCGTAAACGGTGTAATTGTCAACGCAGGTGAAGAGGAACCTTTTACGATTGCACTGGATGAATTAATGGTAAACTGGGGCCGCCGCGTCGGGCTTGCGGTGGAAGCCGGAAAACTGAAAGACAAATATCCGTTTGCGGATTTCGTCCGGGCGTTTTTAGATTTAATATAAAGGGGTGTTGCCAGTGCGTATTACGTGCGTAATCGGAACCTTGGGCGGCGGCGGCGCAGAACGCGTAATGACGTATTTATGCGGCGGCCTTGCCGCGCGCGGCCATGAAGTAACGCTTCTTACATTGGATGATTCCGTGCCGGATTTTTATACCGTCCCGGTGGGAGTAAACCGTGTGCGCGTCCATTTGCCTACGTTTAAAAAGGCGGGTGTTTTTGGCGGGTTTGCGCGGCTGTGGAAAATGACCCGCGCCTTGCGCCAAACCCGGCCGGACGCGGTTATCAGCTTTATGACGGTCAGCGTGCTGGCCTCCTGTCTTTTATTGCGTGTTCCTTACATCTATGCCGACCACTTGGACGTGCGGTATTTAACTTATTCCCGTAAATGGCAGATCCTGCGCAATTTTTTATTGGCGCGCGCGCATACCGTAACCGTCTTGTCGGAAAGGGACCGTAAATTTATCGCTCTGTATCATCCTACATGGAAGCCCAGCGTAATTTATAACCCTGCTTTGCCTCTTAAACAGTGGTTTTGGCCGCGGCCGGAATTTATGCCGGATAAATATCAGTATGTGGTGGCTGTAGGCCGCCTGGTGAGCCAAAAGGGTTTCGACCGGTTGCTGGAAGCTTGGCGGCGCGTGTGCGACGATTTCCCCAACTGGCGGTTGTGCATCGTTGGGGCGGGGCCGGAAGAAAATAATTTAAAAAGTTTGGCAGAAACATTGGACATACAGCATTGTGTACAGTTTGTTTCGCCTGTAAAGGGGTTGGAGGCGGTATACCGTCATGCGCAGATCTATGCCATGTCTTCACGGGCGGAGGGATTCCCTATGGTGCTGTTGGAGGCGATGGCCGCGGGTTTGCCCGCCGTCAGTTTTGCCTGTACGGGGCCGGATGTAATCATCCGCGACGGGGTGGACGGTTTTCTCGTTAAGCAGAATTACACCGACCGTTTGGCCGAAAAACTGGCCGAACTAATGCAAAATGACGCTTTGCGCGCGCAGTTTGCCCAAAACGCCCAACAAGTGGTAAAGCGTTTTTCGCTGAAAGATTATATAGACGCGTACGAAAAGTTGTGTAAGGATGCCGTCCGATGAATTGGAATAGTCCGGCCGTACTAAAAAGCCTGCAAGATTTACGGGAAACCCTTTCTTTACAAGGGAGGGACAGCCGTATCGTCCGCGCCGCATTTGCATACAGCCGCCGTAAAAAACGCGTTTTATCAGCTTTGCGGCAAACATTTCTTGGTTTTGGCGGAAAACGGTCCAAAAATCCAAACCGTTTGCGTGTGTTGTTTTTTCTGCCCGGCGGAATGGGGGACGCCGCCTGTGCGCGCCGATTGGTGGAAGCATATAGGGCGCTCCTGCCGCAAGCTGATTTTGAAATTTATTCTCCCGTTTTCCAAGCAGCTCAAACCGTTTTTTGCGGAATGCCAAATGTTACGTTTGTGTCGTCCTCCCGTATTTATTGGAAAAATTATGATTTAGTGGTGCAGGCGTGTTTAACCGTTAAATTTTTGTATGCGGATGAAAAGCGTTTGACAGTGTTGGGCCCGGCATTTTTGCCGGTGCTCAAGCAGGCGCAACAGGCGCAGCAATCGTTAGGAATTTTGTTGGAAGATCCGTTTTTGACGGAACCTGCGCTTGGCCGTTGGTTGGTGCAACAAGGTGGGCGGCGGTTTGATTTAATGTCTTTTACGGGCGGCGTTGAATTAGTGCATGACGCTGACACGCACTTGTCCGGTTTTGTGCCGTCCCGGGGAAAATACGGTTTAGCTGGTGTTGCTTACGTTACGTTTCACGACGGAACGGGGCATTCGGCGGAAAAAAGTTCTTCTGCCCGGTCTTGGCCGCAAGCGCATTGGACGCGCTTTATTCATTTGTTTAAAGAAAAATTCCCCCATATACAACTAGTGCAGTTGGGCGGTGCCAACAGCCCGGCATACGCGGAAGCGGATGTTTGCCTGGCCGGGAAAACCCAATTAACCGATTTGCCTGACATTTTAGACGGTTCGCTTTGCCATGTGGATACGGAAAGCGGGCTTATTCATTTGGCGCAGTTTGTGGCCGTAAAAAGCGTGGTGCTGTTTGGGCCTTCTGATTTGCGATTTTTTGGGTATGCCAAAAATAAAAATATTGCCGCCGGAGAATGTGGCGGATGTATGTGGATGCGTACGGATTGGATGAGCCGTTGCCCGTTGGGGAAGCCACGCGCTGGGTGTATGCAGGAAATTTCCCCGGAGCAAGTGTTAATTGCGGTGCAGGACATTTTATCCGCGCGTTAAACGCGTTCGAAAACTTGCCTTAAAAAATCGTCCCAATCGCCGCTTTGGCGCGACAGCCAAAATAAAGCCGCTAAAAAGATAATTCCGCCGATAAAAACGGTAACAAATGCGTTGCTTCCCGCCCAAAAGAAGGCATATACGGCCGACGGAAATAAGGCCAGTATGTTTACCGCCAGCACCCGCGCCGCCCGGCGCAGGGAAAATCCGTACGATACAAACGGGAAGTATTTCCTAAAAAATAGATAATTTAAATAGAGTCCTATAAAACAGCATCCCAGCTGGGCATACGGGAACGCAAACGCGCCCCACGTGTGCACGGTAAGGGGCGTCAGCGCAATAAACAATACAATGCCCGCCACCGCGTAAGGCAAAAAATCTTTTAGTTTTCTTCCGGCCGCCACTACGTTATTTTGCATCAATACGGGAACCATAAACAGCATAACGCCCATTAAAGGCCGCAAAAACGCGGCGGCCTGATGTACGTCCTGTGCGTTAAATTCGCCGCGTTTAAAAAATAAGGTGACGATTTCCGGTGCGTAAAACGCGGTGAATACCGCAACCGGCGTAAGTAAAAAAAATAAAAAATGCTGGGTATTTAAAAAATTGGCGTTAAGGGTTTCTGTATCGTTTTTGGCGGCGCTTTCCGTCAGTTGGATTTTGGATACGTTCGTTACGCGCAGGGTAACGATTTCGGTAGGGGAATCTGCCAGTTGTTTGGCGTAGTTTAGCGCACTGACGAGCCCGGCGGACAAGCCGCTTAATAAGTAAAGCGGAAGCAGACTGGCCGCAATATTAGCCAGTTCAATCAGCTGGTTGCTGGCTAAATTCTTGGCAAATATCCGCGCCGGGCGGGCTGAACAGCCCCAAAAATCCCACGCCAGTTCTTTTTTCATCATCCATAAAAATACGGCAATTTGTACGGCGTTTGCCGCGGCCATGCCGTAAATCATGCTGATAATCCCCGCCGACCGCCCAAAACACAGCAGGCACACAAGCGGCAGGAGTGCATTTAAGGGCGTAAAAAGAGCGGACGCAAACCGGCGGTACATTTCCAATACGGCTATTAAATAATAAGTCAGCAGCTGCAGGCCAAATAGTAAAAATCCCCATGCGAGCAGGGATCTCTGGGCCGACAGCTGTGCCGCGTCAAACCGGGACAGAATTGCCATTATCTGTTCCGGGCACAGTAATCCCGCAGTGCTTAAGGCAACCGTAAGCAAAATGTAAAAATATAAAAAACCGTTTAATAGGGAGCGTCCGCCGTTTGGCGCTTGGGCGTCAAGCGTCATGGCCTCCGGGATGATCGCCGCAGCGTTCATGCGCTGTAAAAATGTTACGCCAAAGCCCATTAACATAATGATATAGAAATAAACGTCCGTCGCACTGTCCGCGCCGAAGTAAAGCGCAACTAACAGCGCATTGGCGAATGACACCAGTTTCCACGCCAGCGTGGCGCCTACGGCCAGCGCGGCGCCCTTGCGGTACGAGGTGGGCTTAAAAAGATGAACCATATTTGATATTATAATAATTTAGGAGAATAATATCGTGACAACCCAATTTGAACCCGTTATCGGGCTGGAAATACACGTCCAGCTCGCCAGCAAAACCAAGTTGTTTTGCGCCTGTCCCAACGGCGTGGGCGAAGACACCAAGCCCAATACCGCCATTTGCCCCGTTTGTGCCGGCCACCCGGGGGTACTCCCCGTTTTAACCGAGGGCGCGCTGTCGCTCGCCGTGCGCGCGGGGCTTAGCATGAACTGCGCCACCAACCGCCGTTCCACTTTTTCACGCAAACATTATTTCTACCCGGATTTGCCCAAAGGCTACCAGATTACCCAGTATGACGAGCCGATCAACGGCGCGGGTTTTATTGAAATTACCTTTGGTCCCAAAGACAATTTGCAGAAGAAAAAAATCGGCATTCACCATGCTCATTTGGAAGAAGACGCGGCGAAATCCTCTCACTTTGCGGATTATTCGCTGGTAGACTATAACCGGGCCGGAAGCCCGCTGTTGGAAATTGTATCCATGCCGGATATGCGCTCGCCGGATGAAGCGTATGCGTATTTGACCGAGATTAAACGCTTGATGCGCTGGGTGGGTGCTTCTAACTGTGATATGGAAAAAGGCGAACTGCGCGTAGACGTAAATGTTTCTTTGCGGCCCGTCGGGCAGGAAAAATTCGGTACGCGTGCCGAAATTAAAAATTTGAACTCGTTTAAGGCCGTCAAAGACGCGCTTGTTTACGAAATCAACCGCCAGACTGAAATTTTAAACGGCGGCGGCCAGGTAAAACAGGAAACGCGTTTATGGGATAAAGAGCAACTGGTTACAAAACCCATGCGCTCTAAAGAAGACGCGCTTGATTACCGCTATTTCCCGGAACCGGATTTGCCGCCCGTAGTGTTGGCGGAAGACTGGTTGGAAAACGTCAAAAAGAATATGCCCGAACTGCCCGCTTCTAAAGAAGCCCGCTTTGAGAGTGCCGGTCTGTCTGCTTATGACGCGGGTGTGCTGACGAGCTCACGCGAAATTTCGGACTATTTTGAAGAAGTAACCAAAAGCGGTAAAGTGTCTTTAAAAACCGCGTCCAACTGGATTCAAACCGACCTGTTGGGTATGCTCAACGCCGAAAAGAAGGAAATCCAGGATTCTCCGATTCCTGCCGCCCGCTTGGCCGAACTGCTGGAGCTGACGGAAAGCGGAAAAATCAACCGCAAGCAGGCGCGCGAAGTGTTTGACGAAATTTGGAAAACGGGCGAAGCTCCCGCCGCCGTGGTTGAAAAACGCGGTATGGTGCAGGTGAGCGACGAAGGCCAGCTGGAAGAGTGGGCCAAAGCCGCCATCGCCGCCAACCCCAAAGCCGTGGCCGATTACCAAAAAGGCAACAAAGCCGCTATCGGCGCGTTAGTGGGCGGGGTGATGAAAATGAGCAAAGGCAAAGCCAACCCGCGCATTATCAGCCAAATGTTAGGAAAGTTGTTAGGCTGATAGAAATTGAAAATATGTGAAACGGGGCTCTTTGAAAGGGCTCCGTTTTTTTCTGCCGAACACTCGGGGGTATATATTAAGTTATTCCCGGATGTTTGGCGGGAAGCTGTGTTTATATATATGGCCATTTCAGAGGGGGCCATCGGGAATCTAATTAGGCCATTCTGAAGAGTCGTAATAAAGACGGATCACCAACCCCATTTCTGTTCCAACTAGTGAAAAAGATTTGTGTATTATGGAAAGCTTATTCTGTATCACTATATCGTGCTGTTTGTAAATAATTTTTCGAAGTTTATGGGCCTGGTGTATATATGCGCTGGGCCCATTTTTATAAACTAATATAAAATTTGCGTTGCCCAAAAGCGGCAAAACCGCTTAAATAAAAATACGCATAAACGCAGCGGACGGGGGGTATGTTCTCCGTTGACCGGGGGGGCCAAAGTCTGCTATGATTTATGTATAGACGTAAAAAATATAAAACGGAGAAACACATGAAAAACTTACTCAAAGTTGTTTTGGTTTTCGCTTTGGCCTCCGGCTTGACCGCCTGCAAAAAGAACGTGAAAGATGACGCCAATGCGGACCTGACCGCCGGCACCGGTACCGAAATGGTGCTTGAAGAAACCGAAGTCGTGACCGAAGTTCCCGCCCAGGAAGTTGCTTTGGGCGTTGTGCACTTTGCGCTCGACAAATATACTTTGTCTTCTGATGCCCGCAAAATCGTAGAAGCCAACGCGCAGGCCATTAAATCCGCCGCTTCCGTTGCCAACTACACCGTTACCATCGAAGGTAACTGCGACGACAGAGGCACCATTGCCTACAACATCGCTTTGGGCCAAAAACGCGCCGACGAAGTAAAAGCTTACTACGTCCGCATGGGCATCCCGGCCGCCAACATCCAAACCGTTTCTTACGGTGAAGAAAAACCGGTTTGCTACGAAGCCACTCAGTCCTGCTGGGCCCAGAACCGCAGAGCTGATACGCTCTTGAAAGTAAACTAATTTGTTTTGGCAAGGAGCCCGAACCTAAATGAAAAATGTTACTAAACTTATTTTTATGGCCGGTTCGGGCTTTTTGCTGTCCGGCTGCATCGCCAGCGAGCGCGATATGAGCACTCTTAAGCTGCAGCTAAAAGAATTGAATACCACCATCGCGCAAATGCAGGCCAATCAGGCGGAACTGGCCAGTACTATGGACGAACTGAACCGCAGTCTGTCCATCTCCGGTGAAAATTTGGCCCAGGTGGACGCACAGATTGTAAAACTTTCCGCTAAACTAGACGATTTAACCGCTTCTATGCAGTCCGGTCAGGCCGGTGTTAACAGCGCCGCACCCGCCGCCCCGCAAGCCGCGGCGGTGCTCCCTTCGGACTTATTTGCCGAAGCCAAAACCCATTTGGATAAAGGCGCGTACGATTCCGCCGCCATGGGCTTTAAACTTTACATTTCTAAATACCCGGACAGTGAAAACGCCGAAGCCGCCTATATGTATATGGGCGATGCGTACGCCGGGGCCGGGCAAAGCAAGCAGGCTGCTATCGCTTACGCGAACATTTTGCAAAAGTTCCCGCAAAGCAAGCAAACTGCCGCCGCCCGTTTGAAATACGCCCGCAGCATTCTGCCGCTGGGCAAAACTGATGAAGCAAAACGGTATTTTGCTTCCGTAGTGCAGGATTTTGCCTCCTCTCCCGAGGCCAAACAGGCCAAGGCCGAGCTTGCCAAACTTAAATAGCTTTTTGACCGCGGTTTGTTGCCGCGGTTTTATTTTATGAAAAAACTTCTTTCTTTTTCCGGCGTTTTCGCCGCGTTGCTTTTGACGGTTTTTCCGGCGTTTGCCGCGCCGCAGACGGACGTATACATCGGTATTACTTCGGTGGGGGACAAACGTCTGCCGGCTATTGGTATGCCCGCCTTTAATTTTTCGGACGACAAAGCCCAAGCCGCCGCTGTGGAAGTGCGCGACGTCATGCGCGCTGACCTGTTGTTTGCGCGGTATTTTGACGTAACGGAAGACGGCCCTGATTTTAACGCTAAAAAATTGAGCGATTCTTTAACCGGTTGGGCCCGGGCGCGCGCCAGCTACTTGCTGGCGGGGGATATTTCTTATGCCGAGCCTTACTATACCATTAAGCTGTACGTGTATGATATTTCCACCCGTCAGCCTGTGTTTGCCAAAGCGTTTAAAGGCACGCAAAGCAGTTTGCGGCGTTTGGCGCATATTGCGTCCGATCAAATTGTTTCCGCTTTAACGGGTAAGCGCGGTATTGCGGACACAAAAATCGCTTTTGCCAACAATTCTACCCGCCATAAAGAAATTTACGTGGTGGATTACGATGGTGCAAATTTGCAAAAATTAACCAACGACAAAAGCATCGCCATTCTGCCCCGCTGGTCTAAAGACGGGCGGATTTTCTACACTACGTATAAGTATAAAAACCCTGATATTTTTGCCATTGATTTGCGTGCAGGTAAAATCGCGCCGATTATCATCCGCGGCGGCTTGTCGCTCATCGGCGGCGTATCGCCGGACGGAAAAGCCTTGGCGTTTACCAGCTCGGGCGGTTCTAACCCCAGTATTTACATTTATAATTTGGAAACGCACGCCAAAACGCGCATTACCAATAAAGCGTCAGTGGACGGGTCCCCGTCTTATTCTCCGGATGGAAAATATATTACGTTCGTTTCCAACCGCGCGGGCAATCCTCAGATTTACGTCATGGAACTGGCCACCGGGGAGACCCGCCCGCTTACAAAAACTTTTAACTGGTCGGACAGCCCCCAATGGTCTCCCACCGGGGAATGGATTGTATTTTCGGGCCGCGAGTCGCCTTATCACCCGATGGACATCTTTTTAGTGGATTTGACGGGCACCCAAATCCGCCGTTTGACGACGGATGCCGGCTCCAACGAAGACCCGACTTGGTCCCCCGACGGCCGCTTTATCGCGTTTACCACCACGCGCAACGGCAAACGCCAGCTGTATTTAATGGATATGGATGGCAGCGCACCGCACCTGCTGGCGGATTTGAAAGGGGATTCCTTTACGCCGCACTGGAGTTTTTAGCGGTTAGTTTTATAATAAAAACGCCCGGAACAATTTTTGTTCCGGGCGTTTTTACGTGCGTAAACTTTAATTGCAAGGCTCTTCATCAATAGCTTTGCAGTTGCCTTTGGCGCAGCAGGCGTTGTATTCTCCGTGTTCGGTTTCCAGTGCGAATTGCTGGCCGTCTTTATCCGTAAATTCTGCGCGGTAACCGTTTTCCGTTTGCGTATACAAAATACCGTCCTTTTCCAAGGGAAGCTCCGTTTTTTCGTTTTCTTCTTCCAAAGAAAACAGGAACATCTGGGCTTTTGCCTGCGTAACCGTTGCTTGGCGTTGTAGATCTTTCGGAGACGGGCTATTGCCGTCCGGCATAAAGACAACCGCCAAAACGATGAGGGCGGCACTCAACAAAAACGGCAGTATGGCTGCGAAAATAGATGCTGCTAAACCCCACACACTAAACGCCAATGCCGGCTTTTCGTCCCCGGGCTGGAAAGCGTCCCGCACTACATACGTATCTGCCATTAAATCATGCAACGCCTGGCGTTTTTTGGTGTAGCCGGCCATGTAGTAGCCAAAATTAAGAATCATATACGACACGTATTTGCCAAATGTGCGGCCTGTGGCGCGCGCAAAGCTGATGCGTCCTCCGTCCGCGCCCACTACTTTAATGCCCATGATTTTTTTACCGAGGGTTGCTTGGCCTTTGCCGCTCTCCATGAGAGCAAAATAGAGCCAAAATATTGCTGCAACCAATACTTGCATCAGAATAATTGAACCTATCATGGCAAGTGCGATGTCAGAATCGGCGGCGGAGGTATGGCGGGCGCTTAACCGAAGTGCTTGCGCGCCCATAATCATTGCATACACAATGGTACAGGGAATACTGATAATAAACGAGTCAATCATCAAAGCTACGGCGCGCCGCCAAAAACCGGCGTATGGATAAATGCGGGACATACGTCCTCCTGTGATAAATAGAGTATTTACCCCAGTATACTTTTTTGCCGGATATCTGGCAATAAAAAACCTCTCCAACTGGGTTGAAGAGGTTTTTCTGTAAAGCAATAAAACGCTTAAAGAGGCTTTAGTTGCATTCTTCAAAGCCGGTGGCATCGCAAGACAGCCCTTCGCAGCAAACGGCTTCTCCGGCGCGGTTTAAGCGCAGAACGAAATCTTCTCCGTTTGCTTCAAAACGGGCCTGTACTCCGCCGCGCGTGCGCGAAAATGTAACGCCGTCCACTTCCACTTCTGCCTGCAACAGCTGTGGCTGGGCGGCAAAAGACTGCAGCCGCTGGGCTGCCAGATTGGCTTGAACGGCGGGGGCGGATTTCGCCAGCGAAAGCAGAATAATAATTACGGCCGCCGCACCTAAAACGACGGAAATAAGCCCCAGCCACACGGGGTGGGAGGCGGTGTCGGGCATTTCGTCGCCGGGCTGAAAACCTGCGCGGACGACATAGGTTTGCGCAATATAATCATGCAAGGCGCGTTTGCGGTTGGTCAGCCCCGCCATAATAAACCCGATGTACATAAGCGCATAAGAAAGCATTTTAGAAAACGTACGCCCCGTCGCACGGCCAAAACCGATGCGTTTGCCGTCCGCGCCCACTACTTTAATACCCATCATCCGTTTGCCGAAAGTAGCTTGTTTGGCGCCGCTTTCCAAAAGCGCAAAATAGAGCCAAAAGCAGATGATTCCCAGTCCCTGCCATAACAAATAAACGCCCACAATCGCCGCCAAATGGGTGGCGGCTTCTGGGGAACCTTCGGTTTGGGCCATTTTAGCGGCTTGCCAAAAAATCATCGGCAGGCAGATAACGGCGGGCGGAATGGAAATAAGGATTCCGTCCACAATAAACGCAACGGCGCGTTTCCAAAATCCAATATACGGTGTGTTGTTCATAAAAGCTCCTTATGTGTATTTTCCGGGCGTTTGGCGCACGGCGTACAAAAATGGTTATTTACGCGGTTTTTTATAACAGCGGCGGCAGCGGGCCTGATAAGCGTCCGTGGTGCCAACTACAATGCGTTTTTTATCTTTGCTGATACGCTGGGTAAAGCTGGCCGGGTTGCCGCATTTGGTGCAAACGGCCAAGTTTTTGGTAACAAATTCCGCTTTGGCTAAAAGGGCCGCCGTTACTTCAAAAGGTTCTGCGCGGTAGTCGGTATCCAAGCCGGCTACTACTACGCGTTTGCCCATTTTTGCCAATTTTTCGCATACTTCTACGATGCCTTTGTCAAAAAAGTTGATTTCGTCAATAGCGATGACCTGTGTGTCTTTTTCAACCAGCGGCAAAATTTCCGCCGAGGTTTTAACGCAGGTGGCGGCCACTTTGTTTTGGTTGTGGCTGGTGATGCTGTCAATGCCGTAGCGCGTGTCTATTTTGGAATTGAACAGCTGTACTTTTTGCCGGGCGATCAGTGCAATGCGCACGCGGCGGATGAGTTCTTCGGTTTTGCCCGAAAACATACATCCGCAAATTACTTCTATCCAGCCTTGTTTGTGGTACATCAACGGATTTGCCATGAAATTACTTCCTTTTAGTTTAATCTCTTAAATCGCCCGGTCCGCGCCAGGGGTACCAATAAGCGTCTTCCGCCTGTTTGGCCTGCTTTGTCGGATCTTTGCCGCAGATGATGTTTATGCGGAAAGCGAAGGACAAGTTATGGTTGCGGTCGCGCATGGTTAAATCAATGTTTGCGTCGTGGAACGTATATCCTACGCGCAGGAGTTTATTGAACCCGATGAGGCTTCCGCGGTAGAAGACCGCGTCAATGCCAAAATCAGCCAGCCATTTGCCGCCGGCGGGGCGCAGCCCCCAGGTGGTGGTGGCGGTATAGCGGTCCGCATTGGTTTCGTAGAGAGAGCCGGGGTCCGTGTAATCGGCAAAGTTATTAAGGCCCAGGCCGATTAACTGCTCTTTTATCATAAAGTTGGACTGCGCGATAAAGTTGATGTTTTTCTTTTCCAGGTCGTATTGGTCCTGGATAAAGAAATTTACTTTTCCGTCTGAAGAGTTGTATCCCCACTCCAGCAAAAGCGGCTCCACACGGGATTTTAAATGATCCCAGGAGAGCTCCTGCCCAAAGCCGTTGGTTAAATTATATGTATAGTCGGCCAAGTTAAATCCTGTACCGAAGCGCACATAGGTGTTAAACGTAGGGCGGTAGTAATTGTTAATGTAGAGGCGGTTGGTTTCAATTCCTTTATCCGGGGAAGCTCCGTCCGACGACAGCGTGCCCGTAGATAAGCGTTTGGTGAATTGGTAGCCAAAATCCATCGTACCCAGAAAAGTGCGGGTTTGGAGGTTTAAATCCGTACCCACGCGGGAAACCCAGGCGTCTTTATTATCGTAATTTTTGTCGGTAAACGTAACGGTTTGGTCGTAATACGCGCTGGGCAAAAAGGTCAGCCCGCGCATTAAGCGGAATGATTTTTCTACTGTCCACCGCGCGTGCGCCTGGCGTTGGTAGGGACCCTCTTCGTTGGGCAGGCCGTTTTTGTATTGCAGGGAAGAGGTATTGTTAAAATCCACTTCCAAGCGGTTGGAGGTTTTTAAAAGCGGGTCGTTAAACGGAAGCAGCATGAATTTAATTTCCGGCAGGGTGCGCGTTTCGGCCATAAAGGTCTGTTTGTCCCAGGCGAAGATATCCTTTTCCTGATAGCTTACGCGCAAAGTGGAACGGCGCGTTTGGCGGGAAAGAGAGAAATCCGTCTGCTGGTCCGGCATGAAGATATATGGGTTACTGCGGAAGAACGTATCGTTAAAGTACGGGTCTGACACTTTGCGGAACTGCGTTTGGAATTGGTAGAGGGCGCCGTCCGGGTTGTTAAAATGGTTCGACGAGTCGTACATTTCCCACCAATAACCGCCCTGAAAGCCCCAGCGGTTGGAGCTGTTGAGGTCAATTTCCGTATGGTCGGCGCGGTCGTTAATGTATAAGAACTCACCCGATCCGCGCAGGGTGGGGGATTCTACCGCCGTCAGCCCGCCGCCAATGCCTACGCCGGATTTGGTGTAATAATCAAGCGTCAGCGTCGGGCGCAGGTTAAGAACGGGTTTAAATACGGTGGAAGTTAAAACGCCAAAGCCCACTTTGTCGCTCTGGGTAAATTCCACGTATGTCGTCCACGGTTTTTGGGAGTCAAGCGACCGCCAAAATACGGGCAGATATAATATCGGGAAGCCGTCCAGCTTAAAAACGGCGTTGGTGCCGAAAATCTTTTTTTGCGGGGAGACGCTTAATTTGCCGACGGAAACCGTATAATGCGGATCCGGCTTGTTGCAGCAGGTAACTTCGGCCCCGCGCAGAACTTGCCGCCCGTCCTGGGACGAAATTTGCTTGGCTCCCACTACGCGGATAGGAGGATATTCGGTAGTTAAGTTGTCGGCGGTAAAATCTTGCGTAGTATAATTGACGGATACATTTTCCCCGCGCAGGATGCTCCCCTGTCCGTCTTCTACGGTAATGGGGCCTACGGCGGTAATGGTGGTGTTGGGCTGGTCAAAGGTGATATTGTCGCCCGTAATGGTGCGTTTTTTCCCGTCCGGCGTTTTTTGGATAAGGGTTACGTTGCCGGTTAAATTGATTTTTTTGGAATTGGGTTCCAAATTGGCTTGGTCGGACGTAAAATAAACAAACCCGTCCCCGTCCGGCGGCGGAAGGGTGTTATCCGCCGCAAAAGCGGTTACTGCGGCAAAGAGGGCGGCGCAAAGAAGGTGAATAGAATGTTTTACTTGCATGATACGTGTTCCTGCTGTGCGCGGTAAATGGCGTACATGGCCGCGCCCACTCCTCCGATATTGGGGTTTTGGGAAACTAAAATGTTAAGGCGTTTAAACGGCGTTTTGATTTGTTGGTTTTCCAATACGCGTTTTAAAGCGGGCATAAAAAACTTAGCCGCGCCGGATACGCCGCCTGTCAGAACAACGGTGTCCATATCCAGCACAAGCGTAAAATTGGCTATGCCTATGCCGAGATAATAGCCGGTGTCTTCCCACACTTTTAAGGCGGCGGGGCAGCCTTTTTCGGCCGCGCGGGATACTACTTCTATTTTAAAATCTTTTTCAGCGTTTACCAGTTTGGCAAGTTCGGACTTCGGTGCCGTTTTCACGGCTTCCAATACGCGGCGTTTAATGCCAATAGTACCCACAAACGCTTCCAAGCAGCCGCGCGCGCCGCAGCCGCATAAAGGCCCTGTGGCGAGGTCGGCGATTTTTGTGTGTCCGATTTCGCCCGCGGTGCCGTTGGAGCCTTGGTACAGTTCTTTATTAATAATCATGCCGCCGCCTACGCCTGTGCCCAGCGTAACCACTAAAACATTGGTGGCCTTGCGTTGAAGGTCCGCCTCGTACACGCCCCAGGCGGCGAGCGTAGCATCGTTGGCGACGCACGGGCGGATGCCGGTATACTCTTCCAGCATATCGGCAATGGGCCAGTCGGCCACGTCTTTAAATTTTAAATTGGGGTTGTAGCGCAGAATTCCGCGCTGATTATCTACGTCGCCCGGCGCGCCGACGGCTACTGCCACTCTTTGGCCCGGAAATTCGCGTTGGATAGCGTTGATAAAATCGCCCAGTTGGGCGATAAACCCCTTGGCCCCTTTGGAATAATCGGTTTCGATTTTTTCTTTACGGAAAATTTCTCCCTGTTCATTCATTACGAACAGTTTTACAAAAGTGCCTCCAATATCTACTCCAACGCCGATCATAAATCTTGCTCCTTGCTTTTTGGATGCGCATGGCGGTATACGTTTTTTAATTTCTCCAGCGATACGTGCGTATACACCTGCGTCGCGGCCAGGCTTTGGTGGCCCAGCATTTCCTGTAAACTTCTTAAATCACAGCCGTTATTTAAAAGATGCGTGGCAAATGAGTGGCGCAGGCTGTGGGGCGTCACTTTACGCGCCAAATGCGCGGAAATGGCCGTGTTTTTAAAAATGTACGCCAGGCCGTCGCCCGTTAAGGGTTTGCCGTGCGCGTTTAAAAAAAGCGCGTCCTGCGGCTGGGGGGACGGGCGGCAGGCCAAATAATCTTTTAATGCCGCCAAGGCGGCGTCTGTAACGGGTACCAATCGTTCTTTACTGCCTTTTCCGAGCACTTTTACCACGCCGTTAAAAAAATCTACATCTTTAATTTTAAGGCCCGTTACTTCGCTTCGGCGCAGACCGCTTGAGTACATTAGTTCAAAAAGCGCTTTGTCGCGCGGGGCGAAATTTTTGCTGTGCGCGGCCGATTCCAATAAACGGTCGGTTTCCGGCACGGTTAAAAATTTGGGCAGAATTTTCTCCCGCTTGGGGGCGGGCAGGAGCTTGAAGGGATTGCTTGCCAGTTTGCCCTGCTCCATTAAATACGCCGCAAAACTGCGAAGCGCCGCTATTTTGCGCAGCACCGTATTGCGCGAAATCTTTTTTTCCGTTTGCGCGCCCGCTAAAAAAGAACGGATATTTGCCGGGGTAAAGAAAGCCAGCCCGTCTTGCTTGCGCGTTTTGGCGAAAAGCAAAAATTCGGTTAAATTTTCCCGGTACGCTTTGATAGTGTAGGGAGAAAAATTTTTGTTTTGCAAATGCAGTAAAAAAGACTCCACCCACTCTTTCACGCGAACCTCCGGCGGTTTATTTATCCGCCGCTTGTTTGGCGGCGTGCGCCTCTTTAAACTTGGCGATTTCTTCCGGCGTTACCGTTACAATCGTTTTGCATTTGGGGTAGCCGGAACAGCCCAAAAATTCCCCGCGTTTGGACGTGCGCAGAACCATGGGCTTGCCGCATTTTTCGCACAAACGGTCGGTAACGATTGGCCCGGCGGAGGCCACTTTGTTGCCTTCCGCATCAATCGAAAACGTATTTTTGCATTTGGGGTAAGCCGAACACGCCAAAAATTTTCCGCGCCGCCCCATGCGGATAACCATGGGCGAACCGCATTTGTCGCACACTTCGCCGGTTTGTTCGGGCTGGACTTTTTCGCCGGAACTGGTTAAGTTTACTTTGCCTTTGCAAGTATCATCGCTGCAGACGAGGTACTCGCCGAAGCGGCTTCTTTTCTTAAGCATCATTTTGCCGCAAATGGGGCATTTTTCGTCCGTTTCTTTTGCGGCTGGGCGCTGCATGCCTTTGTCGGCTTCGTCCAGTTCGCGCTTAAAATTGCCGTAGAAGCCGGACAATAATTCCACCCATTTTTGCGCGCCTTCAGCCACTTGGTCGAGCTGTTCTTCCACGCCGGCGGTATAGGATAAATCCATAATTTCTTTAAAGAAATCTTTTAAACTGTCCGTTACTGTAATGCCCAAATCTGTCGCCACCAGTTTGCTTGTTTTGGGCTGGCGGGCGATGTATTTACGGTCTAAAATAGTTTTAATGGTAGGCGCGTAGGTAGACGGGCGGCCGATGCCGTGTTTTTCAAGCGTTTTAATCAGGCTTGCTTCGTTGTAACACGGCGGCGGCGTGGTTTTGTGCGCTTTGGTGTTGAGGTCCAAGAGCGTTAGCGTATCGCCTTCCGTAAGGACGGGGAGTAACGCGCTTCCGTCGTCTTTATTGTTATCTTCTTCTTCGTCCTGGTCTTTATAAATGGATAAATAGCCCGGAAATTTGACCGTGCGGCCGCTGGCGCGCAGCTGGCATTCTTTTTCTTCTCCGGCGGCTATGTCAATCGCCACGGTGTTAAATACCGCTTCGGCCATTTGGCTGGCTACAAAGCGAAGCCAGATGAGTTCGTACAGCTTATATTGGTCGGCCGTTAAATAGGGCTTCATGTTTTGCGGCGTACGGCGTACGTCGGTAGGGTGAATGGCCTCGTGTGCTTCCTGCGCGCCCATTACTTTACTTTTGTAAACGGGCTGTTTGGCGGGTACGAACTGCGGGCCGTATTTTTCCCCAATAAATTTTTTGGTCTGTTCTTGGAGCAGCTTGGACACGTTAAACGAGTCCGTACGCATATAGGTAATCAAACCGACGGTTTGGCCGGCCACTTCGATACCTTCGTAAAGATGTTGGGCCGTCATCATGGTTTTTTGGGAAGCGAAACCGAGCTTATTATATGCGTCCTGCTGCATGGAGCTGGTAATAAACGGCGGTTTGGGTTTTTGTTTGACTTCTTTCTTTTCTACTTTAATGACGGTGTTCGGCCCTTTGCGCAAAATGTCGGACAGCGGGGCCAACTTTTCCGGCTTGTCGAAAACGGTGGTTTTTACTTTATAGTCTTCCGCAAACAGGTGGTGGGTGGTGGTTTGTTCCACGTTTTTGCCCTGCCATTTGGTTACGCGCGCCCAAAATTTGGGAGCGGTCTGCGGTTTTTCAAACTGTGCGCCGATGGTCCAGTATTCCTGTTCTTTAAATTCGGCGATTTCTTTAGCGCGTTCGGCCAGGAGGCGTACGGCCACGGACTGCACGCGCCCGGCGGACAGGCCGGACGTAATTTTGCGCCACAAGAGGGGGGATAATTTGTACCCCACGATGCGGTCCAAAATGCGGCGTGCCTGCTGGGCGTTGACGAGGTTGTCGTCAATTTTACGGGCGTGTTCAAAGGATTCTTTAATGGCCGTAGGCGTAATTTCGTGGAAGAAAATGCGCTGGTACCGTTCTTTGGGAAGTTTTAACAGTTCCACCAAGTGCCACGCGATGGCTTCGCCCTCGCGGTCAGGGTCGGTAGCGAGGTAAATTTCGCTGGCGTTTTTGGCGGCGGCGGTCAGTTCCGCAATCAGGCGTTTGGCGCGGTCCACCGGAACGTAGGTGGGTTTAAAGTCATGTTCAATATCTACGCCGATGTCTTTAGAGGGTAAATCGCGCACGTGGCCGAAGGAGCTGCGTACAATGAAGTCGTTGCCTAAAATTTTGCTGATTGTTTTTTGTTTGGTGGGAGACTCCACAATCACCAATTTTTTACCTTTTACGTTGGGTGTCGCCATAAGTCACTTCCTTATAAAGTTAAAATTTGCTTTTGCTGTACAGGCCGTTTTCGCAGGCCAAAAATCCTTTTACTTCCAGCTCAAATAATAAGCCCGCCGCTTCGGGCACGTCCGCGCCGATGGCTTCGGCCACGGCGTCCAAACTGGCGGAACCGTCGCCCACCGCGTTCATAACTTCGCGCTGGCGGGGCGTCAAATCGTCTTGCGGCTTGTCGGGCGTTAAGGAGGGCGTTTCAAAGAAGCGCGGGTCCAGCCCAAAGCGAAGCTGCTGTGGTATATAGTCTAGTATATCTGCGGCGGAAGTTACAACCCCCGCCCCTTCGCGGATGAGGTGGTTGGTGCCGGCGGACTGCGGGCTGTCTATCGGGCCGGGGACGGCCAAAACATCTTTGCCCATTTCTAAAGCAAGTTTTGCGGTAATCAGCGCGCCGGATTTGATTTCTCCCTCTACTACTACAACCGGCTGGGATAACGCCGCAATAATGCGGTTTCTGCGCGGAAAATGAAACGCGTTTGGCGGTTTATTAAAAGGGAGTTCCGATACAATCGCGCCGCCGTGTTCCAAAATGGCCCGGGCAAGCTGGCGGTTTTCGGGCGGATAACAGCGGCCTACCCCGGTGCCGATGACGGCTACGGTCGGCTTTTTAAGGCGCACTGCGGCGGCGTGGCATTCGCTGTCCACCCCGCGTGCGAGCCCGCTGACGACGGTTACGCCCGCTTGGGTCAAGTCGGAAGCCAGTTTGCCTGCCGCCCGGCGGCCGTACGGTGTTATTTTGCGCGTACCCACCATGGCTACGCATGCAGAATCCGCCTTGGGCAGTTTGCCGAGCACGTACAAAGCAAGCGGAGCTTCTTTGATATTGCGTAAAGACTGGGGATATTCTTCGTCTTCCTGGACGTAAATATGTCCGCCGAGGGCGGCGGTTTTGTCCCATTCTTCCTGCGGGTCTATGGCGAACGCGTCGCGCAGGAGGTGCGCGGCGGTGGCCGGGTTTAAATTGGCTTCGCGCGCCAGTGTTTCAGCATCTTGGCGGAGGATTTCTTCCGCGGAGCCGAAAATTTCAATCAGTCTTTCCAGCCAGTCGGCGCGGAAAAATAAAAATGCGTTTAAGCGGATGCGTGCCAGCCGTTCGGAGGCGGAGATATTGGCGTTCATTATAAATCAGCCACTCCTTTGCGGTCCAGCGGACGGTACTGCATTACTTCCACCAGGTGTTTGGTTTCAATATCCGCTTTTTGTTCGAGGTCGGCAATCGTACGGGCCGTTTTTAAAATTTTGTCGAGGCTTCGCGCGCTTAAACCGAATTTGCGCATGGCGGCTTCCAAAATAGCGTCCGCCCCGGCGGGGAGTTTGCAAAATTCTTTAATTTGTTTAGGCGTCATAAACGCGTTGGCGGTGGTAGGCGTGCCCGCAAAGCGTTTGCGCTGTACTTCGCGCGCTTTTAACACGCGTTCGCGGATAGCGGCGGAGGTTTCGCCTTCGCTGTTTTTTGTCCAGTCCGTATATTTAACGGGATTTAGGTTGACGGTTAAATCTATCCGGTCCAACAGCGGGCCGGAAATGCGCGATTTATAGCGGTTTACCTGCATGGGAGAACAAGAACAGGCGTGAAGCGGATCCCCCAGGTGGCCGCAGGGGCACGGGTTCATGGCCGCCACCAAGGTAAACCGGGCGGGATAGGAAACCGTTTCTTTGGCGCGGGAAATGGTTACTTGGCCGTTTTCCAAGGGTTCGCGCAGAACTTCTAGCGAAGAGCGGGAAAATTCGGCAAATTCGTCCAAAAACAGCACGCCGTTGTGCGCCAGGGAAACTTCCCCAGGGCGGGGGGAGGAGCCCCCGCCGATGAGCGCCACGTCCGAAATGGTGTGGTGCGGATCCCTAAACGGGCGGCGGGTTAACAGTTTGCTCTTGCCCATTAAATTGCAAATGGAATAAATTTTGGTAATTTCCAGCGATTCTTCCTGCGTTAAGGGAGGCAGAATGCCCGGGAAGCGTTTTGCCAGCATGCTTTTGCCCGTACCCGGCAGCCCAATCATCAGTACGTTGTGCCCGCCTGCAGCCGCAATTTCCAGCGCGCGTTTGGCAAGCGCTTGGCCTTTCACTTCCGAAAAATCCAACTCCGGCAGGAGTTCTTCTTCTTTTTGCGGAATGTAGGCAATTTTAACGGCGGAAGTTTCAATTTTCCCTTCCAGGTATTCGGCCAGTTCTTTTAGCGTGTGCGGCGTTACAAAGTCTGCCCCCGACACTTGCCCTTCCAATACGTTTTGCGGCGGGATAACAGCCGTCTTGCATAGATTTTTGCAGGAAATCAGCATGGGGAGCACCCCCGCACACGGACGCAGTGAGCCGTCTAATGCTAGTTCCCCTAAAACGAGTAAATCTTTTAATTTTGCGGCGGCTTCGGGGGAGAGTTGTTCGCTGGCGGCCAAAATGCCCAGCGCAATAGGCAAATCAAACTGGGTGCCGCTTTTGCGCAGTTCGGCCGGGCTTAAATTGACGGTAATGCGTTTGGTGGGAAAATCGAACCCGCTGTTGCGTACGGCGGCTACGACGCGTTCCTTGCTTTCGCGCACTTCCGCATCCGGCAAACCGACAACCGCCAACGTAGGCATACCGGGGGCGATATCCACTTCTACGGATACGGAAAAGCCTTCAATGCCTTTTATGGCTCCGGTGCATACGTTGGCGAGCATATCAGTTAAAACTCAACACAATGGCGGACGGCGTAATGGAAACCACCGTAAAATTGACGTTGTATTTGCGGATGATTTTGGCGGCCAGTTCTTCGGGCGTAGCGATGTTGGCCGAAATTTCAAACTGCGCGCTGGAGTTGGCATAGCGCACGAGGTTGAAATCTTCAATTTCGCGCAAATCTTTAAAAATGCCCTGGATTTGTTTTAACCGTTCAATGGTGTTTACGTCTTTAACGGTTAAATTGAATGTTTTGGCTGAATTGATGGCCGCGTTGACCGGTTCGGCCAGCTGTTTGGCGGCGGCTTCGCATGCGGCGGAAATGGATTTTTGAGCGGCGATGTCCGGCAGCGGATCAAGGCCGCTTAACTGCTGGGCGCCTTCGGCCACTAACGCATAGTTATTGGTGACATAGGTGCGGATGTTGGCGCGCGCGCGGTAGGTTTTAAAGGGAGAAGTTGTGCCCGCCAAGGCGATTAACGGGTTGGTTTCCACATCCGCCACGATAACAAAGCGGGCCCCTTCCGTGCGGGCTTTGTCGATGACGGAAGTGGGTTCTTCAATGTTGTTTTGGCTTAAATTATCCCCGTTGACCAGCGCAAACGGCTGGTTTTTTAACGCGCGGTAAATGGCTTGTTTGCAGTCTTGGCGCAGGGAAATGTCTTCCCCGTTCATTTCGCGGGAAGTTACCAAAATGGTGGTTTTTTTAGCAAAAGCGTCGGATTCGGACTGTTTGATAATGTCCCCAATGTCCTTTACGAGCACCATGGCTTTTAACCGCGTATACCATTGGTCGCCTTTGCGGTAGGCTTTCTGCACGTGGCTTCTGCGGATAAAACCCGCGGATTTGGCGGTGATTTTATCTTCCACCAGCTGTGCCTGGTCCACCGTGGTGGCCGAAGAAATAAACACGCCCGCCACTTGTTCCACGGCGGAGCGTTGGGCGGCCAGTTCGCCGTCTTTCTTCATTTGTTTTAAATTATTTTCATCGTACGGCACGAGTGACTCTGCGTATACATATTCGCCTTCCCCTTTCGGGCCGACGCGTAAACTGCCGCAGGCCGAACATACAACCGCCGCGGCCAGCATACATAAAACGAGTTTTTTCATTATTTATCCTCCGGGTCCAGTCCGGCTTTTTTCAAGCGTTCTCTGTTTAAACGCATGATAACGGCGCAGCCGCCGTCTTCCATATATTCGGTGGAAACGAGTTCCATTTGGCTGATTACGCCGTTAGTGCCCGATTCTATCGTGCTCCCGGCCGACACTGCGTCCACCACCTGCACGTTCGCTTCCAAGTTGGCGCCGTAAAGCACTTCGCTGGCGCGCTGGTAGGCATGGGCGATAGCCGCTTCGCGGCTCATAATGCGGCGTTGGGAATCCGTTTGGTGATTCGGATTAGCCGCGCCAAAACCGCGCACCCACAAGTAGTCCCCAGTGAGGAGCGTGTCGTTGAAAGAGGGCGCAATCGCCCCGTTTTTTACGGCGGTCTTAAGCGTTTGTCCGCATGCGCACAGGCACAAGGCGGCAACGGTAAGCGTAAGCAGTTTTTTCATAGTTACCTCAACAGTTCGGAAATTACTTTTACATACGTGCTGGGGGCTTTTACGTCTTCCGCGTTGATAATGCCGCAGCGGATGAGCATAATTTCCAACATGTGGGTAAGAATGTCGTAAAAGTTTTCGCGCACGGACGGTTCGCACGTGGTCAGCGCGGGGCCCAAAATTACTGCGCCTTTGAGCTTTTTATTATCGCACAAGTTGGCGATTTTGAAAGCAGACGAGATGATATTATCCGTAGAATACGAAGAACGGACTGCAATTTCAAATCCGCCCGGAATGCCCAGCTCCTGGGCGCGCTGTTCAAGCGCGTAGACCATCCAGGGCATCATGCCGGAGTTATTTTGCGGATAGAAGAAGCCGATGCGGCCCCAGTCGGTATTCGGGGCGGGGGTAATGGTGGTTATTTCCATCGGGTCCCGCGTCAAAAGCTGGCTGGACTGGTCTTCCCCGGTGGTAGCCAACAGTTTTTCAAAGATATTGGCCTGGGAGCGTTCCCCTTCCTGCATGTGCGGATACATTAAATTTTCCAGCACTTTTAAGCGGCGGATGCTGCGCGTAATGGTGCCCAGCGTCATATGCGGGCCGCCAAAGAACGCGGTGATTTGAGCATCGTTTAAATCTACGCCGTTGTCCAAGAGCATTTTTTTAACGATTTTAAAATGCGTGGAGCCGCCTGTGGGTTTTAATTCGGAAATCCAGCCCGAATCCAATTTAAAGCGGATGAGCTGTTCCAGTTTTTCCAGGCTTTCCGGCGGATATTTGGAGGTAATGACAATCTGTTTTTGTTCCCGCAGAAATTTATTTAAAAGCGTGGAAATATAGGTGCGGTTCTGTTCGTTGATGGCGAGAAGGTGAATATCATCAATCAACAAAACTTTGACCGTATCCATAAATTTTTCAAATTTTTCGATGTTGCCTTCCATTACGTAGCGTTGGATGCCGCGCGAAAGGCGGACGCCGTTGGTCATGAAAATATTTTCCTGCCCGTATTTTTGGGAAAAGGCATACGCCATGGCGTTTAAAAAGTGGGTTTTGCCGGTGCCGGTAGCCCCGTGGAAAACGAGCGGGTTGTACAGTTTGCCCGGGTTTTCAATGACGGAAATAGCCGTGGCGTGCGCAAAACGGTTGACGGACATAACCATATTTTCCAGCGTATACGTAGGCACCATGGGCACTTCCAGCGGCCAGTTGTGTTTTTTAAGTTCAGAAAGCGGCAGCTCGATAGAATGGTCAATCGTTTTTGTTTTTTCGATTACCGGATTAGGGGTAGCCGGGCGCGCAGGCTGCGCGGCGGGTTGCGCCGGAGCGGGTGTGGCGGGTTTTTGCGCGGGCGCAGCAGGCTGTGCGGGGGGCATGGCAGGCTGTACCGGCGCAACGGCGGGTTGGGCCGGGGCCGGAGGCACCGGGGCTTGCGGAGCAGGCGGTACGGGCTGTGCGGGCGCGGCAACTTTGCGCCGGATGCGGAAAGTGGTTTTTTCTTCGAGATTTTCTTCCATAAGAGGTTCCCCTGTTTTTTCTTCGGATTGGGTTTGCCGGATTGGTTCCGGGCTTGGCGGCAGGATGGTTTCGGCCGGCGTGGAAACTTCCGGCGCGGGCGCAGGCGTATTTTGTGCCGGAGTATCCGGTACGGCGGGCTGCTGCGGAACCGAACGCACTGCGTGGTGCATGGTCGGCGGATCCTGCGGATTGTGAAAAGACTTTTCATACTGGGTGCGCATAACTTCTGCGTTAAGCGTCGTTTCCAGGTTGAATGTTTTTTCCAGCGAATTTACTTTTGGTCCGCGGATGGTAATTTCCGGCAGATCGTCTGCCTCGGCCGCGGGAGAAATGGGTTTTGCGTGCACGCGTGCCGGGGGCAGCGTATCCGTTAAATTTACTTCTTCCGGCATGGGATCCGGCGCGGAAGAGGGTTCTTTAGCATCAGAAAAAGAAAATGTTTTTTCGTCCGTCGCGTTTGGCGGGGCGGCGGGGCTGGCGGCGCGGATGATATCGTTCTCTTCCGGCGTTTGCAGTTCCGGCGTTTGTACACTTACGCGGATTTGCGCTTCCAAGCCTTCTACGGCAGGGGTTGGCGGGGCGGCGGGAATGTCGCTTTCCAATGAAGCTCCGGCCGGGGATACTACAGCGTCCGCTTCCTGCGGGCGGATTTCTTGCGGTACCGGCTGGGGAGGTGTGGTGTCGGCATGCTGGACGAAACTTAAATCCTTCTGCGCCAAACGGTCGGTAATGGTGTTTAAATCTTCTAAATCGATAATGCAGGTTTGGTCTTTTATTTTTTGTTCAAAAACATTGAATGTTTCTTCCAAACTGTCTTTGCCGTCCGCCAGATTGCCCATTTTCTGTTCGCGCTGGATTTGGGAGTTTTTTACGAGTTTTTGGTTTTCCAAATCCAGGAACATATCGTATTTTGTTTCAGCGGAAAAGATGTCTTCCAGCGGCATTTTGTCCAGGAGCGTGCCTTCCATGTCTTTAATCAGCATGTCCTTGTCGTTAATGGTAATTTCTCCGGCGGATTCAGTCTGGGCCGGGGCTGCGGCAGGCTCCGCCGGGGCGGGCGCCTGGGGCGCGGGGGTGCGGAAAAAGCTGTCCGCGGGTTCTATGGTGCCGATAGAATCGTTTGTTTGGGCCGGTTGGGGCGCATCTGCGTTAAAAAGAGGGTCTCCCAATACGCCGCCGGGTACAAATTCGTTTACTTTGCGGCTCTGTTCGGCCGCTTCCGCCGCGGCGGTGCGGATTTTGGACAAAGTCTCTTCGTCTAAAGGTTCTGGCAGTTCAAACGCATAGACGTACGGTGCAACGGCGGGCACGGGTTCCTGTACGAAGCCGTGCAGTTTTTTAGCGACTAAACGCGCGTCGTGTTCTGTTCCGTCCGTTACAAGCGTGTAACGCAGTCCGCCTGTGTTAGGGTCCAGGCGGGAGATAACGTCCCAATTATTAATCATTTGCCCTCAATAATTTTTACGCCGCTGCTGGCGCCGATACGGGTGGCCCCGGCGGCGACCATTGCGTCAAAATCTTCGCGCGAGCGTACGCCGCCCGACGCTTTTACCTGCATGTTGGCGGGGACGCTTTTGCGCATGAGCGCTACGTCCGCCGCGGTGGCTCCGCCCCCGGTAAATCCGGTGGAGGTTTTTACAAAATCCGCTCCGGCTTGGGCGGAAAGTTGGCAGGCTTTTACTTTTTCTTCTTCCGTCAGTTGGGAGGTTTCGATAATGACTTTTAAAATATGGCCTTTGCACGCGTTGCGTACGGCGGCAATATCATTTAAAACAGTGTCAAAATCGCCGCTTTTAAGGGCGCCGAGGTTGATGACCATGTCGATCTCGTCGGCGCCGTTTTTTAAAGCGTCCTGCGTTTCGTATTCTTTTACGGCCGTGGTATTGGCCCCCAGCGGAAAACCAATGACCGTGCACACTTTTACGTCCGTCCCTTTTAACAGTTCTTTGGCGTACGCCACCCAATAAGGGTTAATGCATACGCTGAAGAATCCGTACTTGCTGGCTTCGTCGCAAATGCGGCGTACGTCCTCTTTCGAGGCGACGGGTTTTAAAATGGTGTGGTCAATCAGTTTTGCCGGGTTCATACGAAACTCCTTATTTGTTGAAGTTGATAATGCGGGCGAATTTGTCCGCGATTAAAGACTGACCGCCGACAAGCGCGCCGTCCACATCGGGTTTGGCCATAATTTCGTCGACGTTGGAGTCTTTTACGCTGCCGCCGTACAAAATGCGGGTGGCTTCGGCAAACGCCGGGGAATAGGCTTTGGCCAAGTACGCGCGGGTGGCGGCGTGTACTTCCTGCGCCTGTTCGGGCGTGGCGGTTTTGCCGGTGCCGATGG
>JAAGKN010000855.1_pt1 | contig 107976 bp, 106 predicted proteins | sample 6206371 | NCBI WGS metagenome assembly JAAGKN01 (sample SAMN11533720, study PRJNA540317) | gut metagenome | isolation source: fecal pellets from male and female animal of same cohort | host: Peromyscus leucopus | place: USA:CA | collected 2017
AGCTGGATATAAAAAAATCATTTCTTTAAAAGATGAAAGTGATTTATTAAATGAGATTGATTACAGCAGTATATATGATAATAAAAAAGTAGAAAGTATAGATTTTATATTAGATAAAGAAGAAACAAAGCCTAAAAAACTATATACAACTGATACATTTTTAAATGATTTAAAACGAGTAGCCATATATTGTAAAGATGAAAAAATAAAACAAATTTTAAAAGAAAAAGATAAAAATAAGGCAGGGGAAAGTGGAGGTATAGGCACACCTGCTACACGGTCAGCAATAATTAAAACATTATATGATAGAGGATATATTAAAGATGATAAAAAGAATATAGTTGCAACAGATTTAGGAAAAGAATTTATATCACTTTTATCTGATACTATTACTTATCCCGATATGACAGCTTTATGGCATGAAGCTATGAAAGAGCTGGATACAAGTATGGATAAACTAGACAGTTTTTTAGATGATGTAATATCTTTTTCAAGTTCTGAAATAGATAAGATTAAAACAAATGAAACCACATTTAAAAGTAATGCTCAAAAATGTCCAAAATGTAATCAAGGCTATTTAGTTAAAAGAAAAGGCAAAAATGGTGTTTTTTGGGCTTGCAGTAATTATCCAGAATGTAAAATTACTTTCCAAGATGATAAAGGGCAACCAAATCTTAATATTAAAGAAAAACCGACAGTATCAGAGCAATATAGATGTTTAGAATGTAACTCTAAACTTATGAGAAGAAATGGTAAATATGGCTGGTTTTGGAGCTGTTCTGATTATCCAAAATGTGAAACTATATATAAAGATAATAATGGCGAACCTGTATATAATAAAGATTTTATGAAAAAAAATTAGAGGAAAAACAATGCAGCTAAATATAGAAGAAGAATTTTTGAACCATATAAAAGAATATGGTGTATTGGAAAATACTGTTATTGCAGATGGTGAAAAGCATAGAATAACAGTTGATGGAGATAAAGGAAAAGAACAATCAGGTTTTTATGTTCTTCATTCTGATGGAGTAGCAAATGGTTATTTTATGAATCATAGAACAGGTGCAGAAGTTAAATGGATTTCAAAAGAACACAATATGACACCAGAAAAAAAGGCGGACATGAAAGCTGTATTTTTGGCTAAAAAAGCCGAAAGAGACAAGGAAAGTAAAAAACTAACTGATAAAGCTGAAAAGGCTTTATATGCCAAATTTATGAATAAAAAGCCAGTAAATAACCATACTTATCTTACAAATAAAATGATAGAGCCAACAAATAATATTTATGCTGGTAGTAATAATTCAATTACTATTCCATTATATAATATAAATGGCAGGCTTAAATCAGCACAGTATATAAATGAAAGTGGAGAAAAACGATTTGCTAAAAATACAAATAAATCTGGTGCTTTTCATATTGTAGATGGTGTTGTTGATGATTTAAAGAATGCTAAATCAATTATTGTTACAGAGGGTTATGCAACAGCTGTAAGTATAAATGAAGCAATAAAAGATAATGATATAAAAGTTATAGCTTCAATGAGTGCGAATAATATTGAACCAACTGTAAAAGCAATTACAGATAAATATCCAAATATAAGTATAGTAATTGCTGCTGATAATGATTTAACAAATAAAGTTGGTAATATAGGCTTAAATACAGCTAACAAAGTAGCAGAAAAATATAAAAATGTTACTGTTATAATTCCAAAAATAAACGAAAAAGAAATAGCGGGAGATTTTAATGATATTGTTTCAAAAAATGGCTTATCAAAGGAAGAAGCCATTAAAAATATTTATAATAGCTTGCAACCTGCTTTAAAACTACATAAAAAACAAGAGCAGATAAAAAATAATACTCATGAAATCAAAAAAGAAATAAAATATATGAGTAGGTAATGCCTATTTTTTAATCAAATATCGTATCTTATTGAAATATAAATATTATTTACTGTATAACTTGTGGATAAGTTATACAGCAGTATTTTTATAGTAAATTTGTTTGCATATTGTTATGTTAAATGGTATATTTGTATATACATAAAATATTTAAAAATGGAGAAGAATATGGATTATAAAAGAGGAACAAGAATAGTATTAGATGAAGAAAAAATCAAAAGAGAAGGCAAATATAATTTAAAAGAGATATATAAAAATATTGATGATATAGCAGAAGAAGCAGGCTTAATTAAAAAAAATAAATATACTTATATATGTAAAGGTGATGAAAAAGATTTAGCAGCACTTGCTGTATTTAATTTTCAAAATTTAGTGGAAGAAGAATGGTTCACTAAAAATGTTAAAGAATGGACTTGGATTAATAAAAAAGAAGGCAATGAAAATTTGATTGAAGTGTGTAAAAAGCATTATAACTGTGCTTGGGAATAAGATGAATAAAAAAGAAATTAAAAGAGCCATTAATTTTGATTTAGATACAAATGAATTATTAAAGCATTTTAAAAATACTCATAAAGCATATTCTGATATAAAAAGTTTTATGAAAAAAAATGGATTTGAACATAGACAGTATTCAGGCTATATCTCTAATAACCCTATATCTGAATCTGAAATCACTATCTTAACAAATACATTAAATGAACAATTTAAATGGTTAAAATATTGTGTTCAAAAGTATGATGTTACAGAAATAGGCGAAACATACGATTTAAAATATATTTTTGATAATGCAAAACAGAAAGAGCAAAAGAAAAATAAAAGTAAAGGCTTAGAAAGATAATAATTTTAGCGGCTAAAATTATTTTAAAAATGGAGAAATAAAATGAATTATAGAATGGGAACAAGAATAGTATTAGATGAAGAAAAAATTAAAAAAGAGGGCAAATATAATTTAGAAAAGATATATAAAAATATTGATGAGATGGCAGAAGAATCAGGCTTAATTAAAAAAAATAAATATACTTATATATGTAAAGGTGATGAAAAAGATTTAGCAGCACTTGGTATATTTAATTTTCAAAATTTAGTGGAAGAAGAATGGTTCACTAAAAATGTTAAAGAATGGATTTGGTTGGATAAAAAAGAAGGTAATCAAGATTTGATAGCTACTTGTAAAAAATATGAAGAGGGAATATGGGATTAAAATGAGTAAAAAAGAAACAAGAAAAGCTATTAATTTTGACCTAGATACAAAGGAATTATTAAAACACTTTAAAAATACCCATAAAGCATATTCTGATATAAAAAGTTTTATGAAAAAGAATGGGTTTGAACACAGGCAGTATTCAGGCTATGTATCAACAGATTTAATTTCTAATACAAATATAACAATTCTTACTAATAAATTAAATAAACAATTTAAATGGCTAAAAGATTGTGTTCAAAAGTATGATGTTACAGAAATAGGCGAAACATACGATTTAAAATATATTTTTGATAATGCAAAACAGAAAGAGCAAAAGAAAAATAGAAGTAAAGGTTTAGAAAGATAATAATTTTAGCTACTAAAATTATTTTAAAAATGGAGAAATAAAATGAATTATAGAATGGGAACAAGAATAGTATTAGATGAAGAAAAAATCAAAAGAGAAGGCAAATATAATTTAGAAAAGATATATAAAAATATTGATGATATAGCAGAAGAATCAGGCTTAATTAAAAAGAATAAATATACTTATATATGCAAAGGTGACGAAAAAGATTTAGCTGTGCTTGGTATATTTAATTTTCAAAATTTAGTGGAAGAAGAATGGTTCACTAAAAATGTTAAAGAATGGACTTGGATTAGTAAGAAAGAGGGCAATACGGATTTGATTGAGTATATGAAGAAACATGATGAAGGTGTGTGGGTTTAATAATGAGAAAAAAAGAAACTAGGAAAGCTATTAATAGTAAAGGCTTAGAAAGATAATAATTTTAGTGGCTAAAATTATTTTAAAAATGGAGAAATAAAATGAATTATAGAATGGGAACAAGAATAGTATTAGATGAAGAAAAAATCAAAAGAGAAGGTAAATATAATTTAGAAAAGATATATAAAAATATTGATGAGATAGCAGAAGAATCAGGCTTAATTAAAAAAAATAAATATACTTATATATGCAAAGGTGATGAAAAAGATTTAGCAGCACTTGGTATATTTAATTTTCAAAATTTAGTGGAAGAAGAATGGTTCACTAAAAATGTTAAAGAATGGACTTTGATTAATAGAAAAGAAGGCAATGAAGATTTGATTGAAGTGTGTAAAAAGCATTATAACTGTGCTTGGGAATAAGATGAATAAAAAAGAAATTAAAAGAGCCATTAATTTTGATTTAGATACAAAAGAATTATTAAAGCACTTTAAAAATACCCATAAAGCATATTCTGATATAAAAAGTTTTATGAAAAAGAATGGCTTTGAACACAGGCAGTATTCAGGCTATATTTCTAATAACCCTATATCTGTATCTGAAATCCTTGTCTTAACAAATACATTAAATAAACAATTTAAATGGCTAAAAGATTGTGTTCAAAAGTATGATGTTACAGAAATAGGCGAGACATACGATTTAAAATATATTTTTGATAATGCAAAACAGCAGGAACAAAAGAATGATAGAAGTAAAGGTTTAGAAAGATAATAATTTTAGTGGCTAAAATATATTTAAAAATAACTAGCAAAATTTTATAAGAGCCAGTAGTTACTGGCTCTTACTATTTATTAATTAGTTACACAATAAGCAGAACCAGTTTTTCCTTTAACACATATAGTTGTTTTAACATCTTGGTCTATATTTCCCCAACAACTAGCAGATTCTTCATTTTTTGCATGCCAAATATTGTCTGTTTTATTCCATCCCTTGTCCTTACAGCTACATGATTCGTTACGTGTTTTAAATACATTTGTAATATCAAAATCAGCTTTATTAAATAACTCAAAATTATTTCTATATACTGTATATTTACCGCCTGTTTGCCAGCCACCACAATCAGCAGTTCCACTTCTACTGCCTCTATCAAACCATGAATCTACATTTACTAATACTATTTCTTTTGAAACAATATTATAATTTTTAAGCTGTTCTGAATTAAACTTAACTGATACATTATAAACACCTGCTTTTGAATATTTATGTTTAACATTTTCAAGCCCTCTTATTAATTGACCATCTCCAAAGTCCCAACTTGCAGATGCACCAGTATATACATTATTATCGTAGTCAACAAAACAAGTCGTAGTTAAATATATTTCTGTTTCTTCTGGATCTCTTCCTGTTGCAGAACATCTTATAGCAATACCTTCTGCTGTTGCATTTAAAATCATATTACTACTTTCTGTTATATTTGTATCCTCTATTCGTGCTGTTACAATAGCATTATATGAACCAACTGTTGGCATTAAAAGTTTCTGATTTGCACCAGTATATGTTTGTCCATCAAACTCCCATTCATACTCAATTTTACCACCTGCTGATGAAATAGGATTTTTATTATCTTTCTTAGGGCTACAAGTCCAAAGTAAATGATTTTGTGAATTTCTTATACAATTTATACCAAAATTTTTAATAGTCGGTCTTAATACCTGCACTTTGTAAGCTTCTGTATTTCTTATAGACATATTTAATCTTGGTATTTTTATTCTTAAATATATTTCTTCTGTAATATGACCAGTTGCATCAGCTTGTGGCCAATAACTCATTTCCCTTGTTACAGCTCTACCGTTTTTCTTTGTGCCATCATCAAATTCCCATTCATATTCTATTTCATCTTCAAATTGAGAATCTACTTTTACTCTATACTCTATTAAGTTACCAGCTTTTAAGCTAGGTTGTCCTGTAATTATTATATTTTGGATTAATGGTGTTTCTAAATTAACAGTTTTAGTAAGTGTTTTTTGAGTTTGATTTGATGTTCTAAGTGTTACATAAATATATTTTTCACCATAGCTTTCAAATCTATGATTAACTCTTAAACCTGATGCTGTTTCACCATCACCAAACTCCCAAGAAAAAGAATCCTGCTGGCTTATATCTTCACTTGCTCCGTCTTTATTTTCTATGGTAAAATATACTTGTAATGGGTCGTTAGTATCTATTTTATGAGTAATCTCGTAATTTTTAAATATTGGCACTTCAACTTCTATTTCCTTTTCTTCTGTTCTTGTTGCACCAGTTTCTTTTATTGTAGCAGTAACTTTTACTCTGTATGTTGAATATTCTGTGTATATATTTGTTACTTCTTCATCTAGTGCTATTCTTCCATCACCAAAGGACCATTCATATTCAAGTGTGCCCCAGCTTGCTTCTGCAATAGGTTTAAAGTGATATAAAAATGGATTACTGCTATCTTGTTCTGCATATATTTCAAGTCTTGTAATTGCCGGGGGCGATATTAATACATCTTTTTTCGTAATACTTGATATTTTATCATATTGAGATATTGCACCAAGTAATTCAATATTATAAACACCAAAATATTCAAATCCATATTGAATATTATCACCAGATGCTGTTGAGCCATCTCCAAAATTCCACGAATATTCCACATTGCCATAATCAGTATTAGAATTGGCTCTAAAATTATATAGTCTTGGACTTTTCTTATCGGGTGTAATTTCAAAGTCTAAATTAGTGATTTTTGGGATTTCTACTTCAATTTCTTTTGTTACGGATGTTGATATATTGCTATCATCAATATCAGCATAAAGAACAATTTTAAATGTGCCGAAGTCTGCAAATTCATGGGTTATTTCTTTACCTGTTCCAACAGAACCATCACCAAAATTCCAGCTATAATCAAATGAACCGTAATCACTTTTGCCTTTTGCATTAAAATGAACTACTCGTCTATCATTAGCATCTAAATAATAAGCAAAATCAACAGTATCTGTTCCCTTATCACAGCCAGTAAAATAAAATGAACTTAAAGCTGTAATCATAAGTAGCATGATAAATTTAATAGCTTTCATATAATTACCCCCCCCCGTATTTTTAATATTGTTGTCATATTACCTCCCTACTGTATCTCTGAATAGAGATACAGCTTAAAATTATTTTGTAATAAAAAATCACTCCAATATTTTGAGTGAAATACTATTTTTTTCTTATAAATTTCATTAAGGCTTGGTGTTTTTGAGTGATACATAGCAAGTCGTGTAAGTAAATCACCTTTATCAAATTTGATATGTTCTTTTAATTTAAAGGCAGCTACTTGAAATGAAAAACAGTCCCTATTTAAGAAATCTTCATAGGTTAGGTTTAGATTATATTTGTCATTTAACTCTTTTATATAAATAGAGTTTATTTGCATAACACCATAATCATAAGAATTATTAGTATTCTTACTTATTGTGTCAATATTACCATTTTCAATAGATGAGATTGCAAGCAACACATCAACTGGCACATTATATTTTATACTTGCTTGCGTTGCACAATTAAGGCGTTCTTCAACTGTAAATTCATTATTAATAGGAAAATCTTTTGCATAACTAATATTTATACATACAAAATATATTATGATATATAATATAAATTTTTTACACATTAGAACCACCTTTTTCTAAATGACTTTGTTTTGAATTTTCAATATTACTATTACTTTTTTGCATATCTTCTGATTGTTCGTTTTTTGTATTATTATCAGGCTGGTTATTATTTTTTGGGGTTTCTGTGTGATTTTCTGTTCTATTATTTATTATAGTATTTCCACTATTTTCTTGTTTAGTTGTGCTACTTTCAGACATTTCATTTGAGTTGCCAAATACTCCACTTAACTTTTTGGATATGCTTTTATAAGCATCTGCACCAGCTGCAACTGCTTTACCACCATAATATGCTTTTCCACTGGCATTTTTTTGTTTATTAAACATTGGGTTTAGTGAAGTGTCTTCGCCTTTTGCTTCTGCGGCTTTCTTTTTCTGCCCTATTTCTTTATTTTTTTGGTAATCTTTATAACCAGTTACTGCATTTTTTACTCCGCCAGCTGATGAGCTTATTGCTGTTGCTGCTTTTTGTGCAATATTAGTTGCAAGCGACATTCCGCCTAAAAGTGTAAGAGCAGACATATTACCCCATGCAGAACTTACTAAATTAGATACTGCATCAGGTATTTTCATTGAAAGTAAGGCTAAAAAGAACACTGTAAGAAAGGCAATCAATGCTTGTTGGATTACCAAAGAACCATCTTTTACTTTTTTAGGGTCTAATAATAAATCTTTTTGAAGTGATGATACAATATTTATAGTTATACCCATTATTAAAATAATTGTTAATATTTTTAAGGATACACCTAAAATAGCTTTAAAATAATTGATGGCACTTTCCCTTGTGTAATCCATACCGCCAAGAGCTAATACAAAAAAGCCTACATAAATCATAATTACTGCGGCAATTTCTTCTATAATTAAATTAGCCATCATTACCATTAAAAATACTGTGGTTAAGATAGCTAAAATAAAAAACGGCAGTTTTATTTCAAAATCATACCATGATATATTATCACCAGCTGCTATTAAATTAAATCCTACTTGTAAAAGGTTTGTAATATTAGGTTGGGTGCCTATGGATTGAGCCCCTAACTTTGTAAATGATTCCACAATAGAACTTGCAAATGCTACACCGTTATCAAGCAGGTAATAAAAAAATCCAGTAGTAATGACAAATTTCACAGTAAAAGAGATACTTTCTTTTGTATCAATTTCACCTTTACTCATCACATCAAGAATAAACTTTAAAACAAAACTTATCCCGGCAAGGATATAAAATAAATTTATTGCATATTTTTTTATATGCGTCATCCATTTATCAGCATTGTCATTTATCACTTGTCGTATAGTATCTGGCACAATATTAAAGTTAAATGTTTCAGCAGAAGCAATATCTGGTATGACAAATAAAAGTAGAAGTATTATTATAATTGTATATTTTTTCATAATTGATTATCTAGTTCCGGTATGTATATCAGTCCAATATAGTTGCGTATTATTTGGAACTTTTATTGTTAAACGGTTTTCTTCTTTCATATTTGACATAGCATCTTGTTTTCTATGCTTTTCAATTTCTATCATATTCATTGCATTATATGCTTCTAAAAAACTGTCAAATTTTGTAATTAAAGCAGTCATATTGCTATTTAAAATATGTAAATACTCATTTGTTGCACCTATTGCTTTTAACTGACCATCTGCTTGCTCTGCTTGTTTTTCAACTTTTTCTAATAAACCTATTCTTGTTTTATATTCATTTGATAATTCATTAAATCTATTAACAAAGTTTGCAGTTGTATCAGCAGCATTTTTCATCATTGCTTCCCTGTTTTCTCTGATTTTTCTATTTTCCTCAGGGGAACAGCCACCAAATTTAAAACATTGGCTTGTTGCATAAGTATCCGGGTCTAAAAGAGATGCAAAATGTGCTTCCCATGCTGCTTTATCGCTGTATTTTTTATATTGCTCTTTATATTTATCTATATTTTTGTTAAAATTTTTCACTTCCTGAAATACCCAAAAATAAGGGGCAGCCATATTTTTTACCATTAATTTATATTCATCTATTAATACTTTATACTGTTTAGTCATTTCTGATATGGAATTAAATGTATTTACACCTGTCAACACATTGTGTGGCATATTCATAAAGTCTTCAACGGGCATAACTGCATAGCTTTTTATTTCCGGTGCAAAAAGCATTAACAAAATCAAAGATATTATTTTTTTCATTTTTATCCTCCATAATGATATATACTTAAATCATCTGAACTGTTATTATTTGGAAAATTTTTATTCTGAATATTCTGGCAAAATAAAATCTTTTGTAATCATAATATTAAATAAGTAACCACTTCTTATTGTTATATCTGGTGCAATATTTAAATTTTTTTGTATCATTTGTGATAGAGTTTCACCTAATGACTGTCCCACACTTTCACTTAATGAACTTGTTGCATTTCTGCCAACAAGTGGAATAAATTGGTTTAGTAAATCTGGTGATTGGGATATATTAACTCCGGCTATAACAAAGCTAAATAAAAGTGCATTGCCAAACATTTTCCAAAAATGCGAATCATATTTATCTCTAAATCCGCTTGTGCCACTCATATCTGCTCCGGGCATACTGCCTAAATCAAGAGATGAACCATTTGGGAATACTAACCGTTTCCAATTAACAAAAAGGCGTTTTGCTCCATATTGAACATCTGATTGATAATCGCCTACTACTTTTGTTCCCTGTGGAATTAAAAGTATATCGCCTGTGGCTGTATCATATACTGACTGCCTTACTTGACCTATAACCATACCTTTTAAACCGCTGGCTATTTCTGTTAAAAGTGTAGCTGGTATAACAAAGCCAGTTTTTATTTCACCTTTTTTTGCCTGTTGAACTTGTGCTGTTAAAGTCCATCCATTATCAGTATTTAATATATCTTCTGGCTTTTCTGTTTTCTCTTCCTGCATTTTATTCACATATTCCATAGCCGTTTTAAGATTATCTTCATAAGATGGCATAGTATCTACTTGTTCTATTTTTCTATGTTTATACTCTTCATTATTATCAACCACTTTTGTTATACTTTTTATGGCATTTTGTAGTTCCTGATATTTAGCTTGTGCTTCTGCAAGCTCTGCTTCTGCCATAGCCTGCTGTTGTTCTGGTGTTAAATATGCAATATTCATTGATTTACTTGGCTCTCCATTTGGAAACTTCTCATCCATTCCAGCTACACCATACATATTTGTATGCTTATCTAATAATATTAATACTGGTAAGGCGGGAATATCTTTTGCAATATTTGTCTTGTCATCTAATGCAGCAAGTATTTCATCAGTCCGCTTGCTATCTTCTTGTGAAAGTCCAGCATCTTTTAAAAATTCATCTAAATCACTATCATCTGTTTTTGCTTGTGCTAATTGAAAAGATGGGTCTTCTTTAAATATTTTTTCAAACTCTTCCTGCTTTAAATTTTTTGGCTTTTTAGTATTTGTTTTTTTCTCTTCATCTTCATTATTATAGCCAAAAAGGTCTGCATTATTTTTTACAAATTTGTCATCGTATTCTTTTGTTTCTTCTACTTTTAAGTCTGTTGTTGTAACTTCTTCTTTTGTTCTTTTATCCGCATTTAAAATTACAACTAATGTTAAGCAAAATACGATTATCAAAAAAATAATTATTGCCACTTTTGGTGTATTGGTTAGTTTTTTTACTGGTATTATAATATTTTTTGTAAAACCATCTAAAAAAGCCATATTATTCACCTAAAAGACAGACCCAGTCTGATTTATAAAGCAGTTCATCACTATTATTTATTTCATATAATTTTGAACATGCTGTTTTATTTAATATAAATGAATATCTTAATGTTCTAACAAGGTTGTTATCTATTTTTTGGCTATTAATAACATCTAGGATATAACTAAAAAGGTAGTCGCCTTCTTTTAAAATTATTTCTTCATCTGGTATAAATACAGAATAACCAGCTATTCTTAAATGTTGCTCTAAATTATTAAAAAAATTATTGTTCTTACTGTATATTATAAGTTTTGATAGATTAGGCTTAATATATTCGTTTAATATATCTGTGGTGTCATTAGATATTATTTCATATAGATTAGTATTAAGTTTAACAGTTGCTATATTTATAGTTTTAGTAGTGCAAGAAGAGAAAAACACACTTAAAATAGCTATTAATACAAGTTTTTTCATATTATTCACCTCTAATCAATGTGATTTTTTTCTGTTTCCTGCCAACACCAGAAATTAAAATTGCTCTATCAAAAACAGCATCTACAATAAATTTATTATTCTGATAACGGTAATTTACGATTACTGGTTTTTTACTTTCAGGCTCTATTGTCATAAGTAACGGAATGTTATTTGCTTTGATTGTCTGCGGTAATTCTATGATTGTTTTTAAGCCATCATTATATACTCTAACTGGTTTAAATTTGGCATTACCAGTGATTTTATAAGCAAAACTTAAATCTTTTAAATATGCACCAGTGGTAACATCTTTCATAGATATTTCTTTTTTTAATGTTATCTCTTTTTCTGTGCTATTTCTCACTATAAGGCTTGATGGATAATGAAATTTAACCATAGGATAGTATTGACTAGCACTACTTTTTAATTGTAAATGATATGTTCTTTTATCAGTTACTACTATTAATGATGTTAATAGGTTCACATCTTTTGGTTTAACAATAATATGGTCTTGAAGTCCATAAATAGTATTAGCTTTAATATGTTCTACTGTCCATCTTGCTGTGTCGCCTAAATGAATTGATGTTACAGTTTCACTTAATTCAAATTGTATGTCTGTAACTTGCAAAATAGCTGTTAATATATGGGGTTGAGATAGTCCATAAATCATTTCTATTTCACCATTATTTCCTCGTGTAATAGGTGATACTCTATTCCCTTTTGTCCATTCATTAACTATTTGCAGAGCCTTTTTTTCATTAGTTGATAAATTAATATTGCCATTATTATCAGACTGTGAGCTTGATAATATTTCGCCTATTGTTTGGCAAAAACTTTGCTGGTTAAACATAAATATTAATAATATTGCTATAACTATTTTACTGATTTGTAGTTTCATCTTCATATACTTCCTTGCTATTATTTTTAATAATGTCATTATCTGATGTTTTTAATTCTGATATATTGTAATCTCTTATGTATATCCCAAGAGGGTTTTCTATTAATTGGTCTATACTTTCCACATCAACCGGGGATAAGAAAACTGTTACTAATGCCCTAAACTCTTTGATGTATAAAAGTATCCCTTTTTTGTCATAAGTTTTTTCAAGCCAGTCAATTTGATATGTTTCATCAGTCTGCCTATTAAGGCTTTTTATTTCAATATTTCGTGAAATATTTTTGGCTAATTTGAAAGGATTTGTTTTATTATCTTGGTAAAATATATTAGCTTTTTCAAAAGCAGGGTCGCCTCGTCTTAATGATTCATAAGTTTTATAAATATAGTTTCTTTGTAGTGCCGGGTCTATTGATATAAGCCGTAATGTATCAATAAAATTTGCTACTTTTGCCCTTATTATTCTAGGGTCTTTTATGGTGCCTACCTGTGTTCTGCCAACAACTATTGTTTCGCCTAATTTATTTACTTCCACAATATATGGTATAAATTTTGACTGGCTACCAATATAAATAACACCACTTACTGCAATGATTGCTACAAGTAACGATAAAACTGTTAGTAATTGCCATGCTCTATATTTCCAAAAAAATTCACTTATTCTAGAATTCCATACATTTTTTGCATTTAAATTAGGGTTTTCTCGGTATGTATCTTTTTCTATTTTTTGCTTTTCTCTTTTAAATATTTGCATACTATTTTTCTCCATTTGATGAATTAAAATAAGTTAGGTGTTTATTTAAATCTATGCCTTTATCTTCAAGGTAATGGTATGTCCATTGTGTTTTATATTTTGCTATATAGTTTTTAATCATATTTATTTCTGGTGTTGTTGATACAGCAACAAATTTTAATGCAAGCTCTCCAATAGCAAGTTCAAAAAGCCTGCTTCCCTCTTCTGTATAGTGAAAATACTGCCTTTTAGGTACAGCATTAGCTATTATCTTTATTTGCTGTTCATTTAGTCCAAATTTTTGATAAATAACTTTAAATTCATCTTTGATTGCTGCAGAATTTGGTAAAAATATTTTAGATGCTGTGCTAATTATTAATTCACTTAATAAGGTTTCTGCATCACTTGTTGAAGTATCAGCTAAATTTTGAGTAGCTAGCACAACAGAACAGTTTCTTTTTCTAAATACTTTAAGCCATTCTATAATTCTTTTAGAAAAAATAGGGTTTTTAAATGCTATCCAAGCTTCATCTATTAAAAGAAAGGCGGGCTGTCCTTTTAATAGTAAATCTATCTTTCTAAAAAGATAATCAAGCACTGGAAGCATTATTTTATCATCTAAATTCATCAGTTTTTCTAATTCAAATACTGAAAATTTAGAAAAATTTAAATTATCTTTTGTGCCAGAAAAATAACCACCAAAAGCACCTGAAATATCGTATTGTTTCATTATTTCTTGTAAGTCTATTTCTTGATTATGTAGCTGTGCGATAAAGTCAGTAATACTAATATTAAGCTCATCATTATTTGAATTATTATGTGCTTGTTTAAATTCATATAGTCTATTAATGGCTTCGTATATGCTTGATGTGATTGCTGGTGTTATTGTAATATTATTAAGCTGTAATATATTTTCTATAAAGGATACAAGCCAGCTTCTTTCTTCCTGAGTATCTATATAATTAAATGGGGCAAATGATATTGTGCTATCATCACTTCCTATTTCAAAATGAACACCGTTTAATGCTTGATTTAATGCAAACATTGACATACCTTTATCAAAAGAGAAAATAGTTGCACCTTCATATCTAAATGCCTGAGCTGCTATCATACATAATAATGTTGATTTACCAGCACCTGTTGGGCCTACTATTAAAGTATGGCCTACATCTTTAACATGTAAATTTAAGTGATATGGAGTATTTCCTGTGGTTATACACTCCATAAGACATGGGCTATCTTTTGGGAATTTATCGCATGGAGCGTTTTCATATCCTGTCCATACTGTGTGTTTTGGTATTAAATCACCTAAATTTAACGAGTGTATAAAAAATCTGCGGACATTTTCCATATTATGTCCGGGAAGACTTCCTAAAAATGCTTCTACTGTATTAATTGTTTCAAGTCGTGCATTAAAGCCTAATGATGATATGATTTTCTTTATTTCTAACGACCATTTTTCTAAATCTTCTTGATTTTCTTCCATTAATATAACATTTGCTGTATAGTAACCAAAAATTGCCCGTTCACTATTTTGTAATGTTATGCCTTCTATGGCATCATTTGTCATTTCAACAGCATCCCAATTTGTATTTGTATCAGTCTGCTGTTGGTTTAAAATGACCTGCATCATACCTCGTTGTTTCTGTTGCCATCGTTTTTTTATTGTGTCTAATTTCTTTTCTGCTTCTAGCTTATCTATACATATAAATCTAGTTGAAAATCTTGTTGTTACTGGTATATCTGATAATCTATTTAAAATTGTAGGATAGCTTTCTGCTGGAAATCCATCTATTGCAACAATAGCAATAAAATATTTACCCATTTTTGGATATATGCCAGTAACAAAATCTTCACCGCATATTATGGAATCTAAATTCATATTAATATTGACTGGCATATTGATTGCCTGAATTTTACCGGTAGCACAATAATGTAAATACTCTAAAAATATATCTCTTGTGTGTTTTTTGCCATCTTCTAATAGATATGTTGTTCTTCCAAGCCGTTCTATTTTAAATATTGTAGATAGTATTGCAAAAAAACTGTTTAGCTTATTTTTAAAATGGATTAAATTTTTATCGTAATATGATAATTTTTCCCCATTTTCATCAGTTGTATACATCATATCTACTATTTTATTTGTTACAAGTGTTGGTGGTGTATATGTTACTGTTAAAAAATTTTCTGTTGTGAACATGGTGCCACGGGAAGAAAAAAGCTCTCTTCGTTCTTCATCAATAGCAAAACTTATTTCTTTATCAAAAGATGAAAAAGCTCTTTCAGGATAATTCCTACTTTCTAATCTTATTGCATCAAAATTAATAGCCCAGCCAGTGCCTAGTTCAAAAATTGCCTTACTTATCCTTGATGTTAGAACATCTTGGTCTTCTCTTGACATTTCAGACATATCAAGCCCCTTATAGTAAAAGCCAGAAAGTAGTGAACCATTTTTTAATAATATTATACCATCTTCAATAACAGTATCATATTGCAGTAAGTCGCTAAAACCTTCGTTGCGTCTCTTAAATGTATTAGTTTTAAAAAAGCTGTTTATATCCATTAATCTTAAAAATATCAGCAATAACACTATTCCAGATATAACAGTAAAAAGGATAGATATTCCTAATAATAACATATACATATAACACCTTGTTATTTATAAATTTTATTACTTTTTACAAAAGGCGTGCTTTTAGCTAGATAAATTGATTTATATTTAGTATGTCTAAGATATACATTCTTCATTAGTGGGTCAGCTTTTGCCATCATTTTAAATGCCTTTAAAGATACTGTAAAAAGAATAAAAGATATTATAAATAGCACTGGGTCAAAACTGTAAAACATTATCATGCCAGAAAATAGGGCAGTTAGTAGCACTAACTCCCTATCTCCACCCATAAAAAGAACTGGTCGCCAGCCAAATCTATATATTTTGTTATTCATATTTATTTTGTTCTTTTAAAATATATTCTTGGCTGATAACATTGCCAGATGATGATGGTTTAGCAATTAAGTCTACAAACACTTTGCCACCAAACATTACACCTAATGCTATACATAAACCGATAAGACCTTTAATCAATGCTGTTGCATCAGGATTAAAAACATACATAATACCTGCTGCTGCAAAAGCAATTACTGCTATACTTACAGCAACAGGACCTGATAATGAGTTACTGATTTTTGTAAGCCCGCTTTCAAAAGGCAGTGTGCCACCAGCATAAGCTAGTGAACTTGTTACAAGTAACATTAACAATAATAATGCGATTTTTGTTTTCATTTTTTCCTCCGAAAACTTTAACTAATATATTTAAAAACATATTCGTTTTTAATTTTGTCATAACCATCTATCTCTAATATCTCTTCTACTTTTCTATTTGTTCCCGTTTTTCTTATATTAATAATCAAATCAACAGCATTGCCGATAACTGCTTTTTTATCATCTGGTGCATTGTTATGCCTTGATACAAGACCTTCTATTCTATCTAATGCTTGTAATGAATTATTAGCATGAATTGTTGATATTCCTCCGGGATGACCTGTTGACCACGCATCAAGTAAATCAAGAGCTGTATGGTCTCTTACTTCGCCAATAATAATTCTATCTGGTCGCATTCTTAATGTGGTTTTTAATAAATCTGTAATTGATGTATGTATGCTTGTGTGAAAAAGAACTGCATTTTGAGCTTTGCATTGAATTTCGCCTGTATCTTCTATGATTATTATTCTTTCTTCATCTGCAATTTTTGACATATAATCAATGCAAGCATTTGTAAGAGTTGTTTTGCCTGATGATGTTCCGCCTACAATAACTATATTTTTATGAGCTGATATTGATTTTTTTATGATTTCTTTTTGTGGTTCTGTCATCATCCCTTTTTCAACATAATTTTCTAGTGTGAAAACAAGACTTGCTTTTTTTCGTAAAGCAAAGGTTGGTGCTGCAACAACTGGAGGAAGTTGTGCAGCAAACCTTGAATTATCCAGTGGAAATTCACCTTCAATGATAGGGGTTTCTTTTGTAGCAGTTATTTTTAGCATTGAAGCAATAATATTTATGGCAACACTTACATTATAAGAATTGATTTTGCCAACTTGACGCATACCTTTACCAAGTTCATCTATCCAAAGTGAGCCATCACTATTACACATAATTTCTATAACATTTGGGTCTTCTAATTTTTCCATAAAAATAGAGCCTAATGTCTTTTTTATCATTTCAGTATTTCGTTTTATTTCTTCTTCTTTCATCATAGATTATGCACCTGTAATCTTATACAGGCTTATACGAGAAGCAACTGACCGCTGTTGATAAAAAAAATAAGAAAAATTTATTACTTGGAATTATAAGATATAATTAAATTGAAAAATTAGAAATAAAGTGGTATAAACATACTGGTAGTTGGAAAAAGCGGTTGGCTCATCACAATTATATTTATAATAAATATTAATATGGAGATGAGCTTATGTTGATAGAAAGCTGGACTACAATAATAATATTAGTTTCAGCCCTAGCTTATCTAATATATAAGCTAAAATAGACATAAAAAAACCGCTTGTGGTAACGACACAGACGGTTTTAATTTTTTAAACTTTCTGATGAGCTGACCGCTCCAACTACCACAAATATATATTTTTTCAGGTTTCTTTTCAAGTAAAATCTTCTTTTAATTACTATAAAAATTTTAGCCGCTAAAATTTTTTGCTTAAAAACAGGCTTCGGGTGGCAGAGTAGGCACAGGATGTGCCATCGCGTAGCGTAAGCAATAAGTGGTTTCCACGAAATTGCGTTTTTCAAAAAATCAAGGATGATTTTTTGAATGAAAGTTAAAATAAATTACACTACCTACTTCATAATATACATAGTAATATTTGTAGTAGTAGCTGTAATCAAGCCTAAATAAGCAAAAACCCGCCTGCATTTTGGAGTCTGGCGGGTAACTGCTTTAACCAAATTTTGTGAGCTTTTGCTCTAATGTTCATCTGCACTTAATATATATGCTTTCAGGTTTCTTTTCAAGTAAAATCTTCTTTTAATTACTATAAAAATTTTAGCCGCTAAAATTTTTTGCTTAAAAACAGGCTATGAGTAGCAGAGTAGGCACAGGATGTGCCATTGCGTAGCATAAGCAATAAGTGGTTTCCACGAAATTGCGTTTTTCAAAAAATCAAGGATGATTTTTTGAATAAAAGTTTAAAAGTGTTCAGTTTGTTTCAGTATTCCAAAATATGAATATTAATACTTAATGGAGGTATTTATGGTTTTAACTGTTGCAAACCAAAAAGGAGGTGTGGGTAAAACTACATTTTTAGTTAATTTTGCCTACTATTTAAAAGATTTTAGGCATAAATCTGTATTAGTTATTGATACAGATACACAGGCGAATTGCTCTTATTCTCTTGATAAAACAAATATATTAGGCAATTCATATTCTCTTTTTACTGATGAACCAAAAATTTTAGCGGCTAAAATTTTAGATATTCAAAAGGATAAAATCAATCTTTTTAAATCAACTGTTGAATTATCAAATGAAAATGATTTTGTTAATAAAATCAATTACTTACAAAATCTAAAATATTTATATACTTTATTTGACTGTATTCTTATAGATACAGCACCTGTATTATCTAATAAATTAATATATTCTCTTGAAATATCTGATTTTGTTATTACACCTATTGAGCTGGAAATTTATTCGTTACAAGGTTTATCTTTAATGCTGAATACTATCTTTAATATTAAAAAGAAGATTAATAAAAATATGACCTTTCTTGGCGTTTTGCCTTCCCGTGTTATCACTACAAATAAAAGGCAGTGTAGCAATTTAGAAAGATTATATAATGAATATGGTAGAGACTTATTTCTTCCATTTATAAAAAATAGAAACGATATAGCAGAAGCTAATACTAATCAAGTATCCTTTTTTAAAACTAAATCAAAACATAAAAAAGAAATTATTAATGTTTTTGACCAAATATATGCAAAAATGTAATGGGAGAGTAATATGAACTTTTTAGATGATATTAAAAAAACAAGTGATTTATTAATGAATACTGGTGAAGAAAAATATCAAGAAATAGAGCTTGATAAAATTTTGGCAGACCCTGACCAGCCAAGAAAGGTTTTTGATGATATTGATGATTTAGCTCAATCTATTAAACTACATGGTGTTATTTCGCCAATAACAGTTATAAAAACTGAAATGGACTTGTATAAACTTTGCTATGGAGAAAGAAGATATAGAGCATCTAAAAAAGCAGGGCTAAAAACTATACCTGCTATTGTTATTGATACTCTTATTGATGATATTAAAGAAAAACAGCTTGTTGAAAATGTGCAACGCTCAGAATTAAATGTTAATGAAATTGCAGATACTATTCAATATTTAATAGATGAAAAAAAGCAAAAAAAGAAAAATATTGCTAAATCATTATCTAAAAGTAATGCTTATGTTACATTATATTATAATTTTTCTAAAATTGAACCAGATATTAAAGAATTACTGCTTTCTAAATCAAAGGACATCACTTTAATTGTAGAAATCAATAAATTTCTCACTAATGCAGAGCCAAATATATATGCTATGGCACTAGATTATCTTAAAAGTATTGATACCATCAATAGAAATATTTTAGATAAACTTCATAATTTAGATAAAGCTGATGAAAGCGATGAAACACCAAATGAATATAATGAATATTTAGTTAGACCAAATATAGAAGATTTTATTGATGATGTGGCAGAAGATAATAATGAATGTGATAAGGTTGATAATATTATAAATGAAGATACCAGTATAAATGAAAATAAAAGCATAAATGAAAATGACTATAAATATGAAGATACTAGCATACAAATAAATAGTGATAATAATGTAATCATAGATGAAAAGCATGATAGCATAGAAGAGTTATCAGATATACAGGAAGAAAATAATATAATGGAAGATAAAGAAGCTAAATCTAGTCCAAAAGGAAAAAATAAAGAAGTTTGCTCTAATATTCATGCAGGTCAGATTTATTTTAAGCTGAATACATTAGAAATATGTAATACTGATGATGAAGTGATTATTAAAATAACTGATAAATTTTATAATATTTTACAAGAAAATAATAAAATATATGAATTTTTAGATGCAATGAATTTGCATTTAGCATCATACAATATTGGTGAATAATATGGCAGCACTTAAAAATATACATTCAGTTATATCAGAATTAAGAGTAGTTGTTAATAAAGATAAAAAGATTTTTTACACAATGAATGGTGATATAAGTAGTTTAGTTTTTATGCACAATGCTGCACTTCATGAAATCCTTAAACTGATTGAAAAGAGTTTGCAGGATGATGGTGTGGAATTTTTAAAAGATGTTATGTTTTCTGCTTATGCAGACCTTATTGAAGCTAATGGACCTAATGAAAGAGTTAAATTATTAAATCCGTCTAAAATGGAGGATAGTTTATGAGTAAAATTTATAATATAGATGATGCTGAATTTGAAGAAATTATTAAAAGCATTGCTTTAAATAATAAAACTATGATTGATAGAACTGACCCTGTGCTTATGTTTTATACTATTGCTAAATATGTTTTTAAAGAATATGCCAGTGAACTTGATGATAAAATTGATATACTTGTATCAATGCAAAATGATATTATTGATGATTTTAAATTGTATTTGGAAAATAAAAAAACTGAATATGATAAAGAATATCAAGCTAAAATAGATATTCTATCAGAAAATATTAAAAATGCTACTGATGAAAATGTGAAAAAGGCTTTATATAATGTTAGTGAGATAGTAAAAAATTTAGAAAAATCATATAATGATACAAAAATTAATAATACTACCCATAATTTTTACACTAAATTATTAATAGCTGGTAATATTGTGCTTTCTACATTAGTGCTTTATTTGGTGTTTTAAAAATAAATGGCTGCTTCTTTGCTGTATTTAAATTTATTAAATTCAGCAAGGAGACTTTTATGAATAAACTAGAAATTTTACAACAAATCAATATGCTTACATCAGCATTATTATCAACTGATGCAGATAACTGCTATACTTTGAAACGATATATTGATGAACATTATATCCCTTTTCAAAAAAATGCTAAAAAAGAAAGAAATTTTAAATGCCTGCTTGGTAAATTAAGAATTATATCTTCTTATGATTTTTCAAATAAAAGAATAGAGGATATTAATGAGAATGATATTGTGAACTTTTTAAATCTTTTAAAAATTGACCGTGATATATCGCAGGCAACACATAATAGATATAGAGCATGCCTTAATCATATCTTTAATTCTGCTATTAAAGATAAGCTATTATTATCTAATCCAGTAAAATATACACAAAAATATAAAGAAAAAAGCAGGGATAGAGTTTTAAGTCAAGGTGAAATAAGTGCGTTGCTGGAAAGCTGTAAGCTTAGTTCAAATGTAGAATTATACTATATTGTGCTAGTTGCACTATATACTGGTATGAGATATAGCAATATTATTAATATGATGAAATCAAAACTTCATAATAATCTTTATTTATTAGATGCTGATGAAACTAAATCAGGAAAAGAGCAGGTGATATGCCTGCACCAAGATTTATTAGATGAATTAAATATTTTTATGAATCAATATGATAATGGCGATTTTATTTTTAAATCAAAGGAAATAAAACGGTCATTTAAAAATGCACTAAATAGTGCCGGGATAAAGCATTTTAGATTTCATGATTTAAGGCGGACTTTTGCAACTACCTTACTCTATAACAACACTAATATTAAAGTAATACAAAATATGTTAGGGCATAGCTCTGTTTTAATGACAGAGCGGTATCTGGCTAATGACCTTAAAAAAGAGCTTGACGCCGTTAATAAGTTATGCTTTATTAAGTTTGAAGAAAAAAATAAAGAGGGGTAGACTCTTGCAAAATGTTTTCAATAATCTCTAATTCACCATCAGGTATAATAAGCCTCTGTAGCTCAGTTGGATAGAGCGACGGATTCCTAATCCGCAGGCCACAGGTTCAATTCCTGTCAGGGGCACCAATTTTTTCCACATTTCATCAGATTTTCATAAAAGCAAAAACACAATTATTTATATGGTATAAAAATTTTTATTCTTATACTGCATTAATATTTTATATTCGGATGATGAATAATAAATGCAGAAGTTGAATATTCTGGGTGCATTTGGTTTGACTGGCTTAAAGTTACACCTATTCTTTCACTTTGTAATATATTTGCAATAATACTATTATTTTCAATATCAGGGCAAAGTGGGTAACCAAAACTGAAACGCTTGCTTCTATATTTTCCTGCAACTGCATTTTCTGGTGTATCGTTACTTTTATCAATAATATTTAATTCTTTTCTGATAATTCTATGGACATATTCTGCTAGTGCCTCTGTTAATTCTGTAAAAAGTCCATGAGCCATATAGTAGTTTTTATAATCATTATTTTTAAAAAGTTCAGCACAATATTGAGCAGGTTTTTCTCCCAAAGTTACAATTTGCATAGGTAACACATCATAATATTCTCCGCTACTGGCAATAAAATCAGCAAGAGAATATTTTGGGCTTGCTTTACTATCAGGGAAATTAAATGTATGAAACAGCACATCATCTTTTGTATAGACTTCAATAGAATTATTTATACTTCTGCATTTAAAATACCCATATACTGCTTTTGGTTCAGTAGCTTTTTTATTTGTAATATCTTTAAATAAATTATTAAGTTCAGGAATAACTGTGCCGTTTATTAAAAAATTATATTCTTCACAGCTTAAATCTTTCTTTTTATATCCCCAAATATTTGAGAATAAAAAGTTTTTATTAAGGTATTTATATACTTCAAAAATATCTACATTAATAACTTTTGTATCATAAAATGGTGGAACAGGAATATTATTTTTATCAAGTTTTAAAATATCTGCCCGTTTTTCTTTTCCAGCAGGCTTTTCTTCAATTATTTCTATAATATTGTTTTCTACTACTTTATGTTTTGCTGCTTGTTTTGAACCATCCATTGCTGAAATATTATCAAAAGCATCTTTGCAGTAATAAACTTTATCTGGCATAATGGGAGCACAGCTTTCATTGACAAATTTATTAGTTAATGCAGCCCCGCCAAGCATAATTTTTACATCTGGTAATTCTTTTGCAATTTCTTCTATATTTTCTTTCATAATAAGTGTAGATTTTACAAGTAATCCACTCATTCCAATAGCATTAGCACCTACTTCTTTTGCTTTTTGTATCATTTGAGAAACTGGCACTTTTATACCAAGATTATGAACATGAAAACCGTTATTACTCATAATAATATCAACTAAATTTTTACCAATATCATGCACATCTCCAGCTACTGTTGCAATAACAATTTCACCTTTTGATGTGCCTTCTTGTTTTTCAAGATAAGGTTCTAATATGGATACGGCAGCTTTCATAGTTTCAGCAGATTTTAATACAAATGGTAAAAGCATTTTACCTTCTCCAAACATATCACCTACTTGTTGCATAGCTGGAAAAAGTATATTATTAATAATATCTTCTGCCTTATGGTTTTCTAAAATTGATAAAATTATATTTTCAAGCTCTGTTTTATCGCCTTTTATAATTTTAAGTGGCAATAGTTCAAGTGGTGGTAAATTTTGATTAATTTCTTCTTTATCTATTTTAGCATTAGCAAAATGTTCTATAAAATTAGGAAGTGCATTATCACGAGCATATATTAAATCAAGGCAGTGTTCCACATCATCTTGTGAAAGATTAGCTATCGGTGTTAATTTTGAAGCATGGACTATGGCAGTATCAAGTCCAGCTTTCACAGCTTCATGTAAAAATACAGAGTTTAATATTTGCCTTGAAGCAGGGGATAAACCAAATGATACATTACTTACCCCAAGTGTAGTTTTTACACCTTTTAGATTTTCTTTTATTAATTTAATAGCTTCAAGGGTTTCTACTGCGGCATTAGTTAATGTTTCATCCCCTGAACCAATAGAAAAAGTAAGAGTATCTATTATTAAATCTTCTGCTCTGAAATGATATTCATTAATCCAAGTATCATAAATCCTTTTTGCTATTTGGAATTTTTTTTCAGCTGTTACTGCCATACCTTCTTCATCTATTGTTAATGCAACAACACAGGCAGGGTGGTCTTTTACCACATTAAGCATTTTATGAAGTTTTGCTCCACCATCTTCAAAATTAATAGAATTAATAATAGGTTTTCCAGAGTATCTTTCAAGGCTTGCTTTCACAGTTTCTGGGTCAGTAGAATCTATTACAAGTGGAGCCATAAGCATAGAGTTTAAAACTGGAACTATATTTTTATAATCTTCTATCTCATTTCTACCAGCATACGCAAGTGATAAATCTATAAAATGAGCAGTTTCTTCCTGATTTTTACAAATTGCAGTAATTCCATCAATATCTTCTGCTAAAAGAGTTTCTCTAAATGCTTTTGACCCTGTTGCATTTGCTCTTTCGCCAATCATTGCTGGTTTTGGATTTTGCTCTAATGATACAGCAGTAAAAAGGCTTGCTGCTTCGCCATTGTATGATTTTTCTACTCTTTGTGGCACTTTTCTTCCGCTTGCTATTTCACTTAACATTTTTATATGGCTTTTATCTGTGCCACAACATCCACCAACCATAGATATAGGATATTTATCCATTAAATTTTTTATTATGGAAGTAAATTTTTCATCATTCATAGGGTATATAGTTTTGCCGTCAATAGTTTCAGGCATACCAGCATTTGGAGATATATAAATATTTCCATTCCATATATTAGATAATGAAGCAATAGCTGGCTCCATCATATCTGGCCCCATTGCACAATTTAATCCAAGTGCAAATATTGGCATGCCAGACATAACTGCTGAAATTGCAGAAATATCTGAACCAGTTAATAGTGTATATGTATTTTCAACAGTAAATGATACAAGTATTGGAGTATCTGTATTTTTTCGCCTATTTGCTTCTTTACAAGCATTAATTGCTGCTTTTAATTGTAATATGTCTTGTGCAGTTTCTATATTGTATAAATCCACATCAACACATTCTGCCTGCTGTAAATATTGCTCATAAAGAGAGCTGTAAGATGTGTGTCCAAGGCTTGCAAGTTTTGTTCCCGGTCCTATGGATAAAGATATAAATGTATTTTCTTTTCCACCAGCTGCATTTCTTGCAATCTCAACTGCTTTTCTATTAATTTCTACAACTTTATCTTCTAAACCATATTCTGATAATACAGATTTGATTGCTCCAAATGTATTTGTAACAGCTACATTTGCCCCTGCATCAAAATAATCTTTATGAATATTATATATTATTTCAGGGCTAGAAATACACAAAAACTCGTTACAACCATTTTTACCCTGCCAAATTTCTTCACTTATATTTATTTTTTGGATAGATGTTCCCATAGCACCATCAAAGATGACTATATTGTTTTTTGCAAACTCTTTTAATGACACAACTATACCCTCTTAATATATTAAAAAATGATTTTTACTATATATAAAAATAATATTTTTGCAAGAACATATTGCATTATAAGGCAAGTTTATATATGATAAAATTATATTTTGGAAATATGCAGAGGGTCAGTATGAATGCGAGTGTAAATTCATTATTTTCTGATGTTTATACTCAAAAAATGTTTTTTAAAAACAGTATATTAAATTCTGTTATTATTTATAGATTACTTATAAAAGATTATTTTCAATACTTTCTATATAATTTATCACCATTATCACGCTATGAGTTTTGGTGTTTTATATTTTCTCTTTTTGGCTCATCAATAATTTTATTATCTGTTTTATTTTTTATCAATCTTTTAATACCTCATTATAAATTATATTTAGATATACTTTTTTATATTTATATATTTTTTGCTTTAAATGTTTCTGTTCGTGCATTTGCATGTAGAATAATTAGTGTGCAAAATTATATAAATAATAATGATAATTTAACTATTCAACATAGCAAAACATCACATATAGAAAGTGCAATTAAGAAATTTTTTATTAACACAAAAACTTATTTTTACATTGCTTATATTAATATTTTTATAATTTTTATTTTTTTCGTTTTTCATATCTTCGGTAATAATAAAATAAGTCATCTTATTACAAACAATCATATTTTATCAAATACTATATATTTTATTGTTTTTATTTTTCAAATGTCTGCTATTATGTATGTTATTTTACTTTTATTACCATCAAAAAGTAGCCTTGAATATTTTATGGATAAAAATATTAAATATTATGCAGTATTTCATTATTATAGTGTATTTACAAGATATAAACTGATAGATTATCTTACTTTGATTGCTGGCATTTTATCAGTTATTGCTATTGGCTATTTATTTATTATAGGCTTTACTTTATCGTGCCATTTTATAGTATGTTTAACATTAATAATACAAAGTGTTGCTTTAATATTTTCAGGTAGATATTTTTCTATAATCATAGGAATAATAAATTTAATATATATAACTACTTTTCTTATTTCTGTATCTTATTATGTAACAACAGATATATTTTATAATCCTGATATGATTATGCAAATATTAAATTATTATCAAGTATCTATTGCAATGCTTTTTGTAGGTATATTTTATTATGTTATTTTTGATAAAGATATTTTAAAAATGGTTGCAGTTCTTGGTTATTATTTATCAGCATTATTTTTATGGGAAGACTATGAAGCCGTTAAAAATATAGTAGTATACAATAACCATACAATACCAGTATTATTTTATGGAGTAATAGGACTTTTGACTTGTTTTGCTTACCTTATAAGAGTTGCTAATAATAAAGGCTATGTATCAGATGTGCAGATTTATAATAATTATAAAGATTATGTTAATCAGGTTACTTATAAGTATATTTATATGATAATATTTTATTTTTGTTTATTAATGATATTATATTCCTGCTGTTTGCTTTTAATGCCAGTATTAAATAGATTTATAGATGTTAATATTTTTGATAGTTATACTCTTAGTTTTATTCATAATATTAGAAAAATGATTACTTTGTATATTTTTTTAGGCATATTTTTACTATTTAAATATAACAAAGATATTTTTTCTATATTCTTAATAAGTTTTATTGTTGTATGCGAACTTTATATTATTATCTATCCTGCATTATGTAACATATTTCCATCATATATGATATTTAATATTAAATATTTATACTCTGCATCTTATGTGCTTATATGTGTTTTATCCATTAACCTTTTTAAATATAGCAAATTTATGGCACTAGGGTTTTCAATAGCATTAATTATGTTTATTATATCATTGATTAATATATTTATAGACATATACCCTAACAATACATTAATTTTTTATATATTTTTTGTATCACTTTTAACTTCTAATATTTTAATTGCAATAGGGGCATACAAAAATATGAAATATTATTCATAAGTATTTTATAAATTATCAAATATTTATCTTTTATAATATCATTATATTAAGTAATACTTATTTAAAGAAATAAAAGAATTGCACTTTGTTAAATAAGATTATGTATTTAAGGGATAGTTTAAAAAGTTGAATTGGAAAAAATATTTTATACTATATGTTCTTGCGGTATTTACCAACAATTTATATATTTTATAATAATTGGTTGCATTAGCTTAAATTTTTATATATATTATGTTATAGACCTACATCATTAAGGGGGCTTATGTTTTGGTTACTGATTTAAAAGAAGTAGCAACAGAAAATTTGCCACAAACGAATTTTTTTAAAAACAGCTTTCTAAATGCGTTTATTATATTCCAACTTTCTATAAAAGATTTTTTTAAATATTTTCTATTTCAAATAAAGCCTTTTTCACGATATGAATTTTGGTGCTTTATTTTTGCTTGTATTACTGTTATTTTTGTATCTGCTTCTTTTTTAAGCCTTATAAGTTTTGCAATTCCAGTGTTTAAGCCAGTAGCAGAAGCTGTTTTTTATATATGTGTTGTGCTTACAGCTTTCATTTCTTTAAGAGTATATGCAGGAAGGCTTAAAAATGTTAAAGAATATATTTCTTATATTGATTTGCTCCCTAGTAATCATATTTTATTTGATAAATTAAAAAAATTTTTTTTAAATCTGTTTTTCAGCATACCTCTTTTTTATGTGGCAGGATTTTTAAAAATAACTATTTTAGCTTTATATTTATTCAGTAATTTATTTTATTCAGTTAATGATATAGAGTTTATTGATAAATTATATTCTATTAAGATAATAGATTTTACTGTATTTATCCTAAAAGCTATGGGAACAGTTTATTTTGTATTTTCTGCTGCCCCGTCAATTCATAGGCTTGATTTCTTATATAAATGTGATAAACCCTATTATCCTATTGCTAAATATTATATTTTGTATTCAAAAAGATATATTATTGATTATCTTTCTTTATTATCAAGTTTATTTGTTATCATTTCTGTTGGGCATATTTTTATTATAGGTTATTCTATATCTTTGCATATAGTGATATGTATTAGTATTATTATACAAAGTATAGCTCTTATACTTTCAGGAAGATTTTTATCTGTAATAATGGGTATTAGCAGTGTGATTTTTATTATCTATACTAATATTGTATTTATATTTTATGGTTTTGATTATCTTTTTATTTCTGATGAGGCAATATATTTTACAATAAACCATTATCAAGTTGCTGTTTCTATGCTTTTTCTTGGAATGCTTTATTATACTACTTATGATAAAGATATTATTAAAGTGCTTGCTGTTATTAGCTTTTTCTTATCAGTATTATTTATGTTTGCAGATATATCATCTTTTAAAGATATTTTTTATGAAATTCATTCACCAAATATATTGTTTTATGCTTTTATTGAGTTAATATCCATATTTATATTTTTAATTCGTGTTGCATATAATAAAGGTGTTAGTCAGCCTGATGCAAAATATGCAGCTATGGTTTTAAATAATTTTCGTAAAGTTATCCATCTTATTAAGCTAAAACATATATACACAGTTTTATATTATTCAGCAATAGCAATGTTGATATATTCATTATTTATGTTATCTATTCCTTTTGTGTTTAATACTTCTCTTGATAAATTGGTAGATTCAAATATGATGACTATACTTTTTAATATTAGGTTTATTATAGCATTTTATTTGTATATAGGTTTGTTTCTACTTTGCAAGCATTATAGTGATATTTTTCTTATGCTTATTATTTCTGCTGTAATAATGGGAGAAATTTATATTTTATTTTTTACACCTGTTAATATTATCTTATCTAATTTAAGAGTATATCCGTTAGAATATGTTTATCTTTTTTTATATTCATTAATGTTTGTTGCAGCCGTATGTGTCAACCAATATAATCATTATATTTCTGTTGGTTTTGGGCTTTATTTTCTTTTAATTATTGTCACTTTAATTGCAGTGTTATTTAATACAGGTTTTTATGATAATATGTATGTATATAAATTATTCTTTTTTGTTTCAGTTGTAAGTAGTCTTTTTGTTGCAATAGGCTCTTATGGTCAAATAAATGATGAAAAAGAGTTAGGATTAGAGCAGTATGCAGAGTGGTAATATTTTATCACTTCAAAATGTGAGTAAATATTTTTATACATCTACTGGTTTATTTAATCAGGGGGAGCATTTTACAGCTCTTGATGATGTTTCTTTAAATATTCCTACTGGTTCTTCTCTTGGTATAGTAGGTGAGTCTGGTAGTGGCAAAACAACGATTGCACGGCTTATGTGTAGCATATACAAGGCTGATAAAGGAAAAGTAATGTTTTATGATAAAGATGTATTATCTTTATCAAAAAGTGAAAAATATGAATATATTAAAAATGTTCAAATGGTTTTTCAAGACCCTGATAATACACTTAATCCAAAACTTACAATTAAGTCTGCATTAAGTGATGGTATAAAGCAACATATTACAAAAGATAGATATAAGATACAAGAAAAATTAGAATATCTTATGGATATGGTAGGATTACCTGCTGAATATTTAGATAGATACCCACATGAATTTTCAGGGGGACAAAGGCAGCGTATTTCAATAGCAAGAGCATTGTCTATTAATCCAAAGGTCATTATTGCAGATGAACCTGTTAGCTCTCTTGATGTATCAGTGCAGGCACAGATTTTAAATTTAATGAAATCCTTGCAAAAAAAAGGAATTACTCTTATATTAATATCCCACAGTTTAGCAGTTGTTTCAAATTTATGTGAAAATATAGCTGTTATGCAAAAAGGAAGGCTGAAAGAATATGGCAATACTGATGAGGTGCTTGAAAACCCTGCATCTGAATATACAAAAAGCCTTTTATTATCATCAAATTATGCGTTGATGAAGAATATAAATAATGGAGAATAAATGAATATTACACTTTATAATACAATGACTTCAAAAAAAGAAGAATTTAAGCCTATTCAAGAAGGTAGAGTAGGAATGTATGTTTGTGGTGTTACTGTGTATGATTACACTCATATTGGTCATGGAAGAAGCTCTGTTGCTTTTGATGTTATTAGAAGATTTTTTGAATATAAAGGTTATGAAGTTACTTTTGTTAAAAATTTTACAGATGTTGATGATAAAATAATTAACCGTGCCAATGAAAACCATGAATTATGGAGCTGCCTTGCAGAAAGGTTTATAAAAGAGCATGATATAGATATGGATAGCCTTTATATTAAGCGACCTGATTATACACCAATGGCAACAAAATATATAGATAAAATGATAAACTATTGCCAGCGTTTAATAGAAAAAGGTAATGCTTATGCAGTAGATGGTGATGTTTATTTTAGAGTTAAATCATTTAAAGAATATGGAAAACTTTCAGGAAGAAATATTGATGATATGATAGCTGGTGCAAGGGTGGATATAAATGATAAAAAAGAAAATCCACTTGATTTTGCCCTTTGGAAATCAGCAAAACCAGAAGAACCATCATGGCAATCACCTTGGGGGCAGGGTAGACCGGGCTGGCATATAGAATGTAGTGTTATGAGTGAAGCCATTTTAGGCAGTAATATAGATATTCATGGTGGTGGGCAAGATTTAATATTTCCACATCATGAAAACGAAATTGCTCAATCAGAAGCAGTGTCATGTTCCACTTTTGCAAATTACTGGCTACATAATGGATTTGTAAATATTAATAAAGAAAAAATGTCAAAATCATTAAATAATTTTTTTACTATCCGTGATATTTTAAAAATATGCCATCCTGAATCATTAAGGCTTTTATTTTTGATGACACATTATAGGCAACCACTTGAATATTCTGAGGATAAGCTAAAAGAAGCATCTGCTGCACTACATAGAATATACATATTTCTTGATGAAATTGCTCATTTAAATGGCTCTAAAAAGGGTAAAAATATGGAGCAGGAAATATGTGATATGAAAGAGCATTTTATTAAAGAATTTGAAGAAGCAATGAATGATGATTTTAATACACCAAAAGCAGTGGCTACTGTGTTTGAAATTATTAGAATGGGTAATACTATTATAGCTGGAAAGCCTGATAAAGAAAGTGCAGAGCATTTGAAAGACGTAAGCGATTATATTTTTAATATTGTTTCAAAAGTAATGGGTATTATTAATTACAGTGCAGATGAATGGTTTAAAAGCAATTTGCAAATACCTATTGAAGAAGTAGAAGCATTAATTGCAAAAAGGGCAGAAGCTAGAAAAAATAAAGATTTTGCACTTGCTGATAGTGTTCGTGCAGAATTAGCAGCAAAAGGTGTGGAAATTCTTGATACACTAGAAGGCACTAGATTTAGAACACTTGTGTAAATATATAAGTTATAATTATAGGTAGAAATCTTATTGTATGTAAATAAATATATAATAGTGTAGAAATAAATGACTATAAACCAAATAAATAAAACATGTAATGATTATAGCTTAATATTTGATAATGTATTACTTAAAGCAGGTAGTAAAACAATATTAGAAAATGAGAGTTTTAATATTACATATTCTAATATTGTTCTTTTAAAAGGTCAGATAGGCAGTGGAAAAAGCACCATATTAAGAGCAATAGCAGGGATACAAAAAATAGAGCAGGGAAATATATTATCATATAATAAAAATGCAGAAATATCTGGAGCTATATATATTCATTCTCAACCAGAGCTTAATTTTTTAACAGGTTATATAAAAGATGAATTAAAAATATTAGGCATAGATGACTATACCCCATTTGAAAAATATTTAAATAAATCAGTGTATGAGCTTTCAGGTGGTGCATTAAAGAAAATATCATTATTAATGGCACTTCACATAAGTTGTGGAAGAATTATTTTATCCGATGAACCACTTGATATGCTTGATGACATAGAAGCTGAAAATTTATCAAAAATAATCATTGAATATTCAAAACAGACACCATTTATGATTGCAACTCACGATAAGCATTTTGATGACTATGCAGATGTTTTAATAAGTTTATAGAAAGATTGTAACTTTATACTATCAATGTAAAAGATTATGTTTAATCTGTAATTTATTAATATTTATTATCTACTATTTATCTACTTTTTGTGTTATCCTATGTTGTAAAAAGTTATTAAAAATTTCAAATGGATTAATATTAAGTTCTGTATTATTTATTTCTTTAACTATTTTAATATTTTGATGAGTTTTTAAATTAATAAGCTCTATTTTTTCAGGATTATCCTTTGACATCATTAATATTTTAGGTCGTGCTTGGTCATGCTTATTAACTTCACATACTATGCCTATGGCACCATTATTTAGTGTTACAGCAGTCCCTACTGGATATACTCCCATTATGGAAACAAATGTTTTAACTATATCAGCCTGATATTTTTTGCCAGCTTCAGCATATATCTTTTTAATTGCATCAGTATTATTAAATGCCCTTGGAAATTCAGGGCTATATGTAAGCATTGTATTATATGCTTCTGCAATGGCTAATACTTTTGATGATTTTAAAATATACTGGGAATTAATGCCTGATGGGTAGCCTGAACCATCACAGCATTCGTGATGTTGGTATATTATATTAACCACATCTTCACTAATATTATCATAGCGTTGTAATACCTGTCCTGCATATTCTGGATGCCTTTTTAATGCTGCCATTTCATATTCTGATAAGTTAATTTTTTTATTTAATATTTGCTCTGGTATCCGCACTTTCCCTATATCATGCAAAAGTCCTGCAAGCCCTAAATCATTTAATTCTTTTCCTTTTATACCTACTGCTTGCCCTAGTGATACTGCATTTATACATACATTAATACTATGAGTATAATCATCTTTACTCATACCTTCATTTAAAGCAATTTTAGTAAAAACTTCTGGGTTATCATTACTCATAGAAACAATATCAGAGACAACATCTACTATTGCAGGTACATCAATAGCTTTACCTATTTTAAGACCTGCCATTGATTGAGTAAAATTTTCTTTAAGCATATGCACAAGCTCTGTTGCAGATGATAAAAGTATAGCATTAACATCATCATCTTTTGCCACATGATATTCTACAACTTTTGGCTTTTCTTCCTGTTTAACAGTAGGCTTACTATCTTCATGTTTATCATCTTCACTCCATATATAAACATGTTCCACACCATAATCATGCAGGCTATGTATAAAGCCTAAATTGGAAAGTGGGCGACCATATTCATTAAACGGAACACCAGATTTATCACATTTGACGATAACCATACCAAGCTGAATATCACATATACTTATTATTTTAAGTGATGCCATTTATATTTAATAACTCCAAATTATAAGTTTTCATCTGCTATAAGTTGTGCAATAGCATAAGTATTATCGGCTATTTTTTCAAGAGTATTAAGCAAATCAATAAATGCAAGACCAGCAGGCAGTGAGCATAAACCTTCATCAAGCCGTTTTAGATGATTTTTCTTATATAACTTACGAATTTTATCAATATTTTCTTCATTTTCAGCAAAAATTGTTATTTCTTTCAGCTTATCTCCAGAAATATAAAGTTTTTCAACCTGATGGCAGAAATCTTCAACTAATTTTATAATATTATTTAATTCTTTTGTTGCATCAGATGAAAAGATAATATTTTTATCGTTCATTTTATTTTTAGTTTTGATAAGTTTTATACTTCTGTCGCCTATTTGATTTATTTCTTCAATGGCAGTGCCTATATTATGAACTATCCGCAATGATTTTGCAGAAAGTGATTTTGCAGAAAGTTTTGTTAAAAATAAATTAATGTCATCATTAAATATATCAAGAGTTTTTGCAATAGATTTGCCTTCTATTGCGGCTTTTTCATCATTTTCAAGGACTGCTTTTTTAGCATAATTAAATAAATTAAGTGCATATTCATACATTCTAATAGTTTCTTTTTGAGTTAATCCAACAGCGATTTCAGGTGCTGAAAGTATTTCATCAGATAAATGGACAATTTTTGTTTTTTCTTCTTGTTGCTTATCATCTTTTATGATTTTTTCGCAAAGTTTCGCTAAAACTGGCAAAAATGGTAGGAATATGATTGTATTAATAATATTAAACATTGTATGTAGGTTTGCAATATGTCTACCAATATTTGGATAAATTAGTCCAGCTCCATTTTGCACAAAATAAGTTACATCACCGGGAGTTATATTATTAATAAATGCCATAAAAGGCTTTAAAAATATAAGCATATATGTAACACCTATTAAGTTAAAAAGCAAATGTCCCAGTGCTGCCTGTTTTGCTGTGCGACTTGCATTTAATGCTGCTAAATTTGCAGTAATAGTCGTCCCAATATTTTCACCAAGAACAAGTGCAGCAGCAGCAGGAAAATCAATAAGACCAGCTGTTGCAAGGGCAATTGTAATACCCATTGTAGCAGATGAGCTTTGAACAATAAGCGTTGTTAATGCACCAGCTATTACTGCCATTATAGGATTATTAGAAAAATATATAAATATAGATTTAAATTCTTCAGAATGGGAAAGAGGTTTAAAAGCATTTGTCATAGTATCCATACCAAGAAAAAGCAACCCAAAACCTAAAATAATCTCCCCTAGATAAACAATAGCAGGACGCTTGAAAAATATATATAAAATAGTGCCAATGCCAATGCAAGGCATAGAAACTGCTGAAATATTAAATGCTATAATTTGTCCTGTGATAGTTGTGCCAATATTTGCCCCTAAAATAACACTTAACGCTTGTGTTAAGCTCATAAGACCAGCACTAACAAAACCTACAACCATTACTGTTGTTGCTGAGGAACTTTGGATAACTGCTGTAACTATCGCACCAACCCCTGTGCCTATAACTCTGTTTGTGGTAAGTTTTTCTAATATTTTTTTTAGACTATCCCCTGATGATTTTTGCAACCCTTCAGACATAAAGTGCATACCAGTAAGGAATAAACCAAGCCCACCTATAAGTTGGAATATGATGGCTGTTACATTAATATTCTCCACAATCATTCCCTCATGCAAATATATATTATATAAATATTATGAATTATATTGAATGTCAAATATTCTTTTTGCAGGGATAGGAAATACAATATTTATTTCTTAATAAATGCTGATTAAATTTTTTATTTGTATTCATAGACTATAATTGATATTTTTGAAACTTGGTATATTTTTTGCTATTATTTTAATATATAATTTTATTATATATGAGGATTTATGAAAACTTTACCTATCCAGCAACTATATTCATATAAGGAAACAATATCCAATAAGTCAATAACAAATCCATTCTCTTTTGTATTAGACAATGAGCATAATAGTGCAAATACTATATCATCGGATGCTTCTTCTATATCTGTATTAGGTTCAACAATGTATTTAGTAAAAGATAATCTGTCCGTTAATAAAAATTCTCATACAATTAATTATTCTCAAAATATTATAGATGAAACTTATAATTTGCAAAAGGCTTTTAAAGAACTTGTTAAATCTGAAAATATAGCAAATGCAATACAGGAAAATCATAATATATTAGAAAGTCGTATTGAAGTAGCTAAAAAAGAAATAATTGAAAGCATAAATAGTCGTGTAGAAAAAATTTTAGAAAATAGTGCAATGCCTAAAAGTATCTTTGATAATAAGGAAGTGCTAGAAGAAATAAAAGAATATTTATCAGATAAACCAATTACAGCTATCCGCTATCAGAGACTATATGAAGAAAACCCTAAAAAAGCACAGTTATTTATTGATAATATAATTACTAATGGAGACTATACTGATTATGATATGGATTTTAAATATAAAGAATGGGAATATACTGATGTATTAAAATATATTAATGCTTTGCTTGAAGTAAATTATCAAGATGTATCAGATGGTAATTATGAGAATATTAACTATTTAAATAGGGTATTTACAATAGACGATGGTATAGGAATAAATTATTCATCAATATGGAAAAAAGAATTTAAAGCAGGGGAGCTGAAACATTTTGCAGGTAATTATGAATATATTCCTATAAATAATAATAATATATATAATTATTGGACACTTGCTAATTCAGAACAGGAATATATGGAAGATACAAAATTGAATGAGCAAAGTTTATTAAAAGTTAGGCTTCACAAACCAATAGGTGTAGAAATAAATCAAGACTATAATGTAATTATAGACACAAGTATTCATAAATCAAATTTTTTTGGTGGTAGTCCAAACCCAAAATATTGTTCACTAGCACCATATATAAGTAATTTTTATGGTTCAGTATATTAATGGAAGTATTTTTTTATAACTTGCAATCGCATTATAATTTAATGAAAATACTTGCAATTCATTAATTATTTATATAAAATATGTGGCTGGAATAAGAAATATAAGGTGGTAATATATGACAGAAAAAAAAGTTCCTTTTACGAAAGAAAAAATAGAGAAAATTATTGAAAAATATCCGACCCCTTTTCATATATATGATGAAAAAGCAATATTAGATAATGCAAAATCTTTTCTTGATGCGTTTAGCTGGGCTTCTGGTTTTAAAGAATATTTTGCAGTTAAAGCACTCCCAAACCCTGCTATTTTAAAACTTTTAGCAGGTTTAGGTATTGGTGCAGACTGTTCTTCTATTGCAGAACTTTATTTAGCTGAAATGGCAGGCATAAGAGGTGAAGATATAATGTTCACTTCTAATGATACACCAGCTCAAGAGTTTAAAAAAGCTCATGAAATAGGTGCAATTATTAACCTTGATGATATTACTCATATAGAATATTTAGAAAAAACACTTGGAAAACTTCCAGAGCTTTTATGTTTTAGATATAATCCCGGAGCTTTAAAAGGTGGTAATGATATTATAGGAAAGCCCGAAGAAGCAAAATATGGTTTAACAAGTAATCAGATGATTGAAGCATATAAAATATCAAAAGCAAAAGGTGTGAAACGCTTTGCAATGCACACAATGGTTGCATCAAATGAATTAAATCCTGAATATTTTGCAGAAACTGCTATTATTCTTTTCCAACTTGCTGCTGATATTTATAAGGAAACAGGTATTCAAATGGAATTTATTAACCTTGGTGGTGGTGTTGGCATTCCTTATAAACCTGAACAAGATAGAATTGAATGGACTGATTTATCTGTCCGTATAAAAAATGCTTATGAAGAAGTATTTAATGTTTTAGGTTATAAACCAAAAATATACTTTGAATTAGGTAGAGCAATCACTGGCCCTTATGGTTATCTTGTTACAAAAGCAATCCATGAAAAACATATATATAAAGAGTATATTGGGCTTGATGCCTGTATGGCGAATTTAATGCGTCCAGCTTTATATGGTGCTTATCATCATATAACAGTTATGGGTAAAGAAAATGCTGATTGTGATTATATGTATGATGTTGCTGGTTCATTATGTGAAAATAATGATAAATTTGCAGTGGATAGAAAACTGCCAAAAATAGAACTTGGTGATATTATAGTTATTCATGATACAGGGGCACATGGTCATGCTATGGGCTTTAATTATAATGGCAAACTTCGTTCTGCTGAATTATTACTTAAAAAAGACGGCACTGTTGAAATGATTAGAAGAGCAGAAACTTTGGAAGATTTATTTGCCACATTAAAGTTTTAACATGATATAATATTTCAAAATATATTACCCTTAGGGAGTATGATTGCCTAAGGGTAATGATTATAAAATTATTTCATGTATTACACATAATATATCATTTATCTAAGTATATAAAAATATTAAAATTATCTTGTATTTTTCACAATTCTAAACTAAAATTTATAAAATACATAAAAAGGGAGAAGATAATGGATAAACAAAAAGTAATTCTTCTTATTCTTGACGGCTGGGGTTATAGAACAGATACTGAACATAATGCAGTTTTAGCAGCAAATCCAGTTAATTTTAAATCACTTATGCAGGATAATAAATGGACTTTAATTGATGCTTCCGAAGAGCGTGTTGGTCTTCCAAGCGGTCAGATGGGTAATTCAGAAGTTGGTCATACAAATATCGGTGCAGGTCGCATTGTATATCAAGATTTGCTTCGTATTTCAAATGATATAAAATCAGGTGGAGCAAAAAATAATCCTGTTATTAAAAAATTAATGGAAGATACTAAAAATGGCAGTGGAAGACTTCATCTTTTAGGGCTAATTTCTGATGGTGGTGTCCATTCCCATATTGAACATTTTAAAGGTATATGTATGATAGCAAAAGAGTATGGTATAAAAGAAGTTTATATCCATGCTTTTACTGATGGCAGAGACACTCCGCCAAATAGTGGGCTTTCTTATATTACTGATTTAGATAATTTCTTAAAAGAAAATAATGCTGGTCAAATTGCAGATATTACAGGCAGATTTTATGCTATGGATAGAGATAAACGCTGGGATAGGGTAGAAAAAGCATGGAATTTACTTCGTAATGGCATAGGTGAAAGTGAAGCAGCATCACCTATTGAAGCAATGAAAGCAAGTAAAGAAACAGATGAATTTATCAAGCCTGTAAAAATAAGTGGGGTAGATGGCACATTAAAAGATGGCGATACTGTATTTATGATGAATTTTAGAGCTGACAGGGTTCGTGAAATTGTAAGTATTATGATACATGATAATTTTAATGGCTTTGATAGAGGTGCTAAACCAAAACTTAATGTGGTTACTATGACAGAGTATGAAAAATCTTTTGGACTGCCTATTGCATATCCACCTGAGGATTTAGTTAATATTTTAGGTGAAGTTATTAGTAATAGTGGATTAAAACAGTTGAGAATTGCAGAAACAGAAAAATATGCACATGTTACTTATTTCTTTAATGGTGGCAGAGAAGAACCTTTTGCAAATGAAGAAAGAGCTTTAATTGCTTCACCAAGAGATGTGGCAACATACGATTTAAAACCACAGATGAGCGTTTACGATGTTGAAGCAAAATTTGAAGAGCTTTTTAGGAAAGGCGATATTGATGTTGTAATTATGAACTTTGCTAATCCTGATATGGTAGGGCATACTGGCATAGAAGATGCAGCAATAAAAGCATGTAAAGCAGTAGATGAATGTTTAGGAAAAGTTATGCAGACAGCTCGCGATATGAATGCTGTTTTATTTGTTACAGCAGATCATGGCAACTCTGAACAAATGTGGGATTATGCAAATAATCAGCCACATACTGCCCATACATTAAACCCTGTTGTATTTGCAGTATATAATTATAATGGTAATTTAAATGGTATTCATGGCAAACTTGCTGATATTGCACCAACTATTTTACAAACTCTACATATTACTCAACCGAAAGAAATGACTGGTGAAAGCCTTTTAGCTTAAATTATGCTTAATGAAATATTTTTTGGCAAATGCCCTGCATGTAGTGGGGCAACTGCCATTAATTCGCCATTATGTAATAAATGCTTATCCATGTTACAGCCTTTTATTTATTTCTGTGGCAAGTGTGGTTTTCCGTTATCAAAGGCTGGTGCTTCTTGTTATAGATGTAAAGGCAAACTTTCTAAAAGAATAACTAATATTTATGCTCTTTATCATTATGATAAATCTATTAGAAATCTTCTTATTCAAATGAAATTCCACTATAATATTAGGCTTAAATATACCTTAAAGAAGTTAATTAATCTTCCAAATTTTGTAACAAATTATGATGGTATTATTGCTGTTCCAAGCCATTTTTTAAGAAATTTTGTTAGGTTTTACCATCCTGCTGATATACTTGCAAAATATACTGCTTATAAATTAAATATACCACTTCTTAATAATCTTAAAAGAGTGCGTTATACACAATTTCAATCACATATTTTAAGAAATGAAAGAAAAGAAAATGTGGCAAACGCATTTAAGTGTAAAATATTTGATGGAAATGTGAAAAATATTTTATTAATAGATGATATACTAACAACTGGTGCCACTATAAATCAATGTGTTAATGAAATTTATAAAGCAGGGGCAAGGCGGATAGATGTGCTAGTATTTGCTAAATAATATATAGCAGGATTATTTTAAAGCTGATTAATTTTATAAATAGAAAAAATTACCATATAAAAATTTCCTGCTAAATATATATAAGTATAATTCTAGTATATTTTAGCTTGCCATTTCTTTTAATGAAACTTCTTTATTTGCAATAGCTTTTTTATATTCAGGGTCTATTTCAATAGCTTGTTCAAAACATTTTATAGCTTCTGCAAGTTTTCCCCATTTGTGCATTGCAACACCTTTATTATTATATGTTGCTGCAATATATGGATTTAATTTTATTGCTTTATCATAATTTACAACAGCATCTTCATATCTCTGCATTTTATTTAAAAGAGCTGCTTTTTTAGTATAAACTTCTCTTAAATCTGGTTTTAAAATAGCAGCAGATTCATATAGTTTTAATGCTTCATCAATTTTATTCATACTAACAAGGCAATCTGCTTTATGTATATAGCATATAGCTGATGATGGATTAATTTTTAATGCTTTATCATAAGAACTTAATGCTTCCAATTTTTTATCTATTTTTGTAAGAGCATCCCCTTTATAAAGATATGCTTCTGAATCATAATGGTTCATATATGTGGCTCTTGCACAGTATGCAATAGCTTCATAATATTTACCTGCCATTAAAAGAGATAAACCTTTACCAGTGTATGCTCTTGCAAATTTTTTATCCATTTCTATTGCTTTATCAAAATATATAATAGATTCAACAAATAGATTGTGCATTTGCAGTTCCTGAGCAAATTCATAGTTTTCCTGTGATGTTTTTAATGTTTTTGGAATATATTTATAATTAGTAGTATCAGTTGATGTATCAATAGCACCATTTTCTATTAAAAAATCTTTTATTTCTTTTGATTTTGCTTGATTTAAAGGCGTTTTTTTATCTTCTGTTATAGCATTAACATCAGCACCTTTTTGCACAAGAAGTTTTACTATTTCAAAGTTATTACAAAAAGCAGCAAGAGTTAATGGACTCATACCCTCTGGACTTTTTTCATTAATATTTGCACCTTTATCAACTAAAAGTTTGCATGTATCAAAATTGCCTGTTCTAATAGCAAGCATAAGCACATTCCAACCATTTGGTATTTTAGAGTTTGGGTCAGCTCCATTTAAAAGTAATAATTTAACAAGTTGGTATTTATCTTCCTGAGCTGCTATAATTATAGCATTCGCCCCATCTTTTAAAGAACGGTTCACATCTAATCTAAATGTTCTATCAAATATTAAATCTTCAACATCTTCTAAATCATTTGCTTGACATGCTTTTAAAAATTCATCATATCTTTCTTCAATACTAAATCCCATGGCTTACTTCCTTATAATCAATAAATTCACTTATTGAGTATATAGCAAGCTATATGCCAAAAATTGTTTTATTTGTTAGAATATTTCACAATATCTACTAAAAAATTAAAGAAATCTTTCATTTTATTAAATATATCAAAGGTATATGAGAAAAAGTTTTCACTATAAAAATCTTTATTTATTGGCATTTCATCATTAATATAAATATGTTTATATTTTAAAAAGTCAGCAGCATTATCATTTAATGGTTGAATATTTTTTGGCACATTTTTTAGTTTTTCACCAAGTATATTAAAATAATTAGATTGGACTGTCTTTTTTATATTAATAAGTGTTTCTTGATATTTTTTGCTATTTACAATGTATCTATAACTTGTAAGTAATTCGGGGCTAAATTTTGCAATTCCAACACCAGTCCAATAAAAAGGTGGCTCAATATGTAAATAAAAACAAGGATTTTCAAGCCTTGAATTTCCATACCAAAATATAATGCCAAGGTGTGTTTTTAATGGTGGCTTTCCCTTATTTATCCGCACATCTTTATGAATACGAAAAATAGACCCATCTATCTTTGGTGCGTAATTAATATCTGGTATAATTGTTTTAAGTTTTGCACCCATATCTATAATATATTCTTTTGCAGCAGGAATAATACTTTTATCATATATATCTCTATTCTTTGCAAACCACTCTTTATTATTATTTCTTGCAAGATTTTCATAAAAATTAATCATTTCTTTTGTAAAATATATTTTATTCATAATTTATTCCTTTAAAAATATGTGATATATACTATATAAATCATAATCTTATTGCAATAGAAAAGAGGTAGTATTTCAAATAGTCAACATATATTTAAAAAAATACAAATTTTAAGATGTTTTTAGTTTTTTTATTTGACAATATTGATTTAAAATTATACCATAATAATATACTAAATAATAGCCCATAAGGGCAATTTATCGGAGGCAAAAATGGCTGTAAAAGTTGGTATTAATGGTTTTGGACGCATAGGAAGATGCGTTCTTCGTTCTGCATTAGAACATAATTTAGATATTGATTTCGTATCTATTAACGATTTAACAGACCCTAAAACACTTGCTCATTTATTAAAATATGACTCTGTTCACGGCAATTTAAAAAATGAAATCACTTATGGTGAAGATTATATTGCTATTGATGGCAAAAAAATTCAAATCACAAAAGAAAAAGACCCAGCTAATCTCCCTTGGGCAAAATTAGGTGTTGAAGTTGTTTTAGAATCAACTGGTCTTTTTACTAAACGCCCAGATGCTGAAAAACACTTACAAGCAGGTGCTAAAAAAGTTATTATTTCTGCCCCAGCAACTGACCCAGATATTACAGTTGTTTTAGGTGTAAATTTTGATAAATATGATAAATCTAAACACAATATCATATCTAACGCATCTTGCACAACTAATTGTCTTGCACCAGTTGCAAAAGTTATTAATGACAAATTCGGTATTGAACATGGTCTTATGACAACTGTTCACTCATACACTAACGACCAAAGAATATTAGACCTTCCACATAAAGATTTAAGAAGAGCTAGAGCTGCTGCTGTATCTATGATACCTACATCTACTGGTGCAGCAAAAGCTGTTGGTTTAGTTTTACCTGAATTAAAAGGTAAATTAGATGGCTTTGCTATCCGTGTCCCAACACCAAATGTTTCTGTTGTTGATTTAGTTTGTAAAGTTAGCAAAAATGTTACTGCTGATGAAATTAATGCTGCTATTAAAGAAGCTGCATCAGGTCCATTAAAAGGTATTCTTGGATACTATGATGAAGAACTTGTTTCTATTGATTTCAATGGTAACGATAATTCTTCTTCTTTTGACTCTAAACTTACAAAAGTTATGGAAGGCAACATGGTTAAAGTTATCTCTTGGTATGATAACGAATGGGGCTATTCTACAAGAGCAGCTCAACTGCTTACTAAAGTATTATAATCTGATTATAATATATATCATTCGGGGAGTTTTATGCTCCCCCTTTTTTATCACTTCATATTAAGAAAACTTGGAGAAAGTTATGGTTAAAAGTATCAAAGATTTAAACTTAAAAGGTAAAAAAACATTTATCAGAGTTGATTTTAATGTTCCTATAAAAGATGGTGTTGTTGGCGACGATACTCGTATTCAAGAAGCAGCAAAAACTATTAAATATGCAATGGAACAAGGTGCTCGTGTAGCTTTATGTAGCCATCTTGGTAGGCCAAAAGGTGAAAAGAAAATGGAATTTTCTTTAAAACCTGTTGCGGATTATATCAATGCAAAAAATATTTTCCCTGTTAAATTTGTAGAAGATTGTGTAGGGCAGGTTGTAGAAGATGCTGTTAATAATATGAAAGATGGCGAAGTTCTTTTGCTTGAAAATGTTCGTTTTTATAAAGGGGAAGAAAAAAATGAACCAGAATTTACAAAAGAACTGGCAAAACCATTTGAAGTATATGTGAACGATGCTTTCGGCACTTGTCATAGAAAACACGCATCAGTTTATGGAGTGGCTGAAATAATTAATGATAAAGCAGCGGGCTTTTTAGTAGAAAAAGAAGCAAAATATTTTGATAAACTTATTAAAAACCCAGAAAAACCACTTGCAGCAATTATTGGTGGTGCAAAAGTTAGCGATAAAATTGGTGTTATTAAAAGCCTTTTAAAAATTGCAGATGTAATTTTAATTGGTGGAGCTATGGCTTACACTTTCTTAAAATATAAAGGTATATCAACAGGAACATCATTAGTAGAAGATGAGCAGATGGATACAGTTAGAGATGTATTAGCTCAGGCTGATAAAGCAGGCATAAAAATATTACTTCCTTGTGACCATATTATTTCTGATAAATTTGGTGGAGAACCAAAAGTATGTAATGAACAGGCTATTCCTGATGGTTATATGGGGCTTGATATTGGTCCTAAATCAAGAGAAGAATATGCAAAAGCATTAGAAAGTTGCAAAACTGTTCTATGGAATGGTCCTATGGGTGTATTTGAACAACCAGCTTATGCAGAAGGAACTTTTGCTATTGCAAATAAACTTGCTTCACTTGGTGTTACGGTAATTGTTGGTGGTGGCGATTCTGTTTCTGCTGTTAAAAAAGCAGGTGTAGCTGATAAAATATCACATATCTCTACTGGTGGTGGTGCATCTCTTGAATATGTAGAATTTGGCACACTTCCGGGTATTGATATTTTAAGATAATTAAAATAGATTTTTCATTTTATATAAAGCATATTTTATGGGTAATAATCATAAGATATGCTTTTTTGTATAAACTTTATTTATACATGCTATATCATATCTAATCTATATAGTTACAATACTTTTATATTGCAATTAAATTTATAAATATTAATTAATAAATAATGGCAATATTATAAAAATAACGATGTAATTTCAGGTATAAAATCATATTGTATATACTTCTGGCTTTTAAAAATAATTTACTTCATTTTTATATATTATAGTTATATAAAAATAATAAACTTATATGTTCTACTTAAAATTAATTCTTGACATTCCCCCCCCCATGATAAAATACAATATAAATTATTTTAATCAAGTATTAATATATGATTGATAAATATTTGATAAATAGTTTTTTAAAAATATTTGTTATATTTGCAATATAGCTTATAAGCTATATTAATTAAAACACATTAACACTAAATGATCATTTTTATGCGATAATTCTTTAATAGGAATATATAAATAATAATTTTACAACACGATAATGATTTAAATCATCAAAATGCTAGCATTAGAACAAATATGATTAATAAAAGCAGTATTATAAGGTATGTGGTAATATTGTAAAAGAATTATATATTAAACATTCTAAACAAAATTATAAGAAATATGGATAGAATTATATCAGATATATAGATAAGTATTATAGCATTAAATGATATACTAATTTATCAATATGTATGTAATAATCTACATAAATCAATAGTTTAAGAGCAAGGGGGTGGATATATGTCAGAATATTTATTAGGAAAGTATCAGATTATTTCAAAAGAAAAAGATAATTATAAATGTATCTTACAAAGTAGCAAAAGAGAAGAATATTATAGTATTTTATGTATAAAAAAAGAGAATATAGATGAATTAGATGCAATAATGTTTAAGAAACTTGAAAATTTAAACCATAAAAGTATTTTAAATTTTCATATAGAACAAAATGACAAATATTACTACTTAATTAGAGAGGAACTTGAAGAATATAATATAATTTCAGATTCATCCATAAATAAACTTTCCAAAAGTTATTTTTTATGCTTTTTACAAATATGCAATGCTCTTTCTTATTTACATGAAAAAGAGATGTCTCATGGTTGTTTAGATTACAAATCTATTTATGTTAATAATTTTGAAATATATGGAAATGATGTAGAAGAAAGTGATATAAAAAGTTACTTATTAGATGTAGGCTTTTCATACATTAATATATTAAATCCAAAACCAAGCATTTTTTCATCTCCAGAGCAAAGAAATAATAATATACCTTATTCTATTAAATCAGATATATATTCATTAGCTCAGATAATGTTAAACATAGTTTATAGTAATAGTGGTAATGAGATAATCTATACAGAAGATATGATACATAAGTTACTGCTTGATGTAAAAGAACATTATAAAAAACAATTATTAAATCTATTTTTAAATATGATACAAGATGAACCTGACAAAAGATATACCATTAGTAAGGTAAGTGAAAAGTTAAATTACTGTTATAGATTATATGTTAATGAAAATAATGACTATGTTCATACAATAGGATTAAAATTTACTAAAAAATCAGAAGCAGAGTTTGAAGAAGAATTTAAAATTAATGAGGATTTTGATAAACCAAAAAAAATAGAAGAACTTGCAAGAGATGGAATATTCTTTAAAGAAACAAAATATAATTACATTATTATATTATCTAATTATGTATTTTATTGCTCTAAGAACAAGTTTGGAGAAGGTTTGCATTTTCTTAAACTACCATGTTATTTTTTAGTAGTTTCATTGAAACAAGTTTCAGATAATGATTATAGAGATGCTATAAATATTACAGATAGTATATTTGAATATTTTAACAGTAATAATATTGCTAATTACACTAATCCAAAAGATTTTGTTAATAAATGTAATAATAAAAAACAGGAAAATTGTAAAGATCATATAGATATAAAGCAGGAAGATGCTCTTTTAACAAGCACAAAAAATATTATAGATCATAAAAAAGTATATTATAAATGTATAGTAGATGGTGTAGATAAAGCAGATAATCAATTAATTTTTCGTATTAATAATGATGAAAAATTTATTATTAGGGATAAGAAAAAAGTTTCTTCAATATTAAAAAAATATATTAAAGATGAAATTCAATATAACGATTTAGCAGCATATATTACAGCCAATATGGATGAAATATTGTCATATTCAGAAAGTTATACAACACAGACTGGTTCTAATAAAAATGAACAAATATGTAGTTTATTTGAAAATGCGGTAGAATGTAAAGAAAATATAGAAATGGTATTAAGACCTGATAATGATGTTATTATAAGTAATGATAATGGAAAAGAATATTCAGGTAATATTATAAAGTATAATAGCAATGATAAAACTGTTAGTATAAAAGTATGTGAAGAGATTTATAAGAATTTTGTAATAGGTGATAAATATAATATTTGTTATGACTATCAAATAAAGGAAATGATATGGAAAAAACAATCGCAGGCATTTGAAGATTTGAAATTAGGTGTATCTCATATTGATGGACTAATGAATAAAATAATTAATCCAGAAAAATATTTATCTACTTATGATAAATTAGCAGATATTGATATGTATTATAATAGTAACTTAGATGATAACCAAAAAGAAGCAGTAAAAAAAGCATTAAATTTACATCCGAATGCTGAAATATTATTAATACAGGGACCTCCAGGAACTGGTAAAACAACAGTTATTGTAGAAATAATAAAGCAGTATTTAGTAAATAATTCACAAAATAAAATATTAGTTGCATCACAAAGTAATCAAGCGTTAGATAATGTACTTGAAAAAGTTTGTGATGAGCATAAAGTTTTAAGAATAGGTAATGATAAAAATAAAATGTCTGAAATAGCTAAAAAATATGCAGTTTCAGAAGTATTAAACACATTGTGTCAAAAAAATATAGAGAAAATAAATAAATTAAAATCAACAAGTAAATATCAAGATGATTATAAAAATATCTTATTAAATATTAGTGATAAATTGAAGAATGACAGCAAAAAAATGAGTGATAAAGTTATTGATTATTTTTTATCACCAATACGAGTTATATTTGCAACATTAATAGGAATCAGTGGTTGGAAAAATTTTAGAGATATTGTTTTTGATGTTGTAATCATTGATGAAGCTGGTAGAGCACTAATCTCTGAACTTGCTGTTCCCATTAGAAAAGCAAAATATATAATATTGGTTGGTGACCAAAAACAGCTTGCTCCCGTTATGGATGATGAAGTTATTGAAGATATAGAAAATACAGTAAAAAAGAATCAAGATAATACTGAATATTGGGATAAAGCTAATTATAAAGAAGATTTATTAAATTATAATTTTTTTGGTGGATTTTATGATAGACTTTCTAACCACCCAAATGCTACTCACTTTTTGGAATATAACTACCGTGCACATTCTACTATATGTGAATTATATAGTAAGGTATTTTATGAATGTAAATTAAAATCGCATACTGAACTTGATAATAACAAACAACATGGGCTTAGTATATATAAATCATCTGTTGTATTACTTGATACAAGTAAATCTAAAAGAAGATATGAAAAACAATTAGGTAATGGTAAGATAAATGACTACAATGCTGATATAATAGAATGTGAATTGAAAAGTATTATAAAAAATATTAAAGAAAATAAACTTACTAATAAAACAATAGGTATAATTACACCATATAGAGCTCAAAAAAATAAGTTATCGAAAAAGTTAAAAAATATAATAGATGTAGATGAAAATGTTACTATTGATATTGGAACAGTAGATAGTTTTCAAGGAAGTGATAGAGATTACATTATATATGATTCAGTAAGAAGTAGTGAAAAAATAGGTAATATTAAATTTATATCTGATGAAAAGCGGTTAAATGTATCGTTATCAAGAGCAAAAGAATTACTTATTATTGTGGCAGATAGTAAATTTTTACAAGTAGCTGGCAAAGGCAATAGTAAATGGATAGATATTTTGAATATTATTCAAAATAATCCAAATGTTTATGAAACTATCTATAAAGGTGATTTATGAGAAAAAATAATAAAACAATAAATATAAATGATAAATTAGTAGAAAAAAGGGAATTATGTGCTCATTTATATAGCGATTATTATACTAATAATAAAGGTGATTCGCAATATATTCTTTATAATCAACATAATATAGCATACCCTAAAAAGTTTGTAGAGATTGAACTTTTATATTCTAAAATTATTGAAGTAGACCCATTTATTATTATTCTTTTGGAAATGATAGAAGCCTATAAAGGATATGATTTAATAAATAATTTAGTTAATGAAACAAAAACAGATAAAGATATTCTAGAATATGCATTAACTGATTTCATAAAACATGGGTTTGTTGGAAAATATTCAAATACATATAGAATATTACCTTTTGGGCTTGAATTGATAGAAAAAAGAAAAAAAAGAGAAATATTCAAAGATAAAGTTATTATGGAATATGATATGGTTAGAAATGAAATTGCAAAAATATATGAAGCAAATGATAGACCAAAAGTAAAGCGTAAGAATAGTAGTGATTTTGAATTGCATTATAATATTTTTAGACCAGATAAATATAGTTTAGATGATAAAATGCCAAATGGTAATATTTATCGAAGAGTTCTTTATGAAAAACTTAGAGATTTTTATAACAAAAGAGAGGAAAAAAGTGAAGATGTAACTATTGAAAACATTGATAAAATAAGTATTTATAATGATGTAACATACGATTTTTATTATACATTATTTTATATCAATAAAGATAGTGATGAGAAATATCTTGTAATTGATGAAGATAATGAAATTGATGAAACCAAGACAAAGTATATTAATGAATGTCATGAGAAAGGTTTTATTAACTTAAATATGAATGGTAATAACAAAAGTGTTAAAGAAGAAATAGAAAAACATGAAAAAAGTAAAAAGAGTATAAAAGATATATGTAATAAAGGATTAGACATAGCAGAAGGTAAGGTTATACAACAAGAAGAGCATGTTCTTTATCTAAAAGAAGCTTTGAAAACTGCAAATACTTCTATTTGTATTACATCACCTTGGATTCGTGACAAAGTGCTTGAAAAATACAAAAAAGACATAGAAAATACATTGGAAAGAAAAGTGAGTATATATATAAACTATGGTATAGAAAAAGGGGCTAAAAATATAATAGATGATAAAGCAAAAAATTATTTATATGACTTATGTAAAAAATATAAAAATTTATATATTAATAGTAATGCTAATACTCATGAAAAGATACTAATATGTGATGATAGATGGGTGATAACTGGTAGTTTTAATTGGCTTTCTTATGATGGAAGTGGTGAAAGGCGTGAAATTAGCACATTAAATATAAATAAAACAACAATAGATACATGCAAATAAAATTTTATAAAAAAATGAAGAAAAATTAGCTGAAATTTTAATGGATATATTAACTATTATAAAATGATGAATGAAAATTTAATAAAATAAATACATAATTACTATATAACTTTATAAGTATGCCATAATATTATTTTAGTAAGATGAAATAATATAAACTATATGTTTACAATATCTTAATATATATTATGAATGATTTATTACAAGTTAAATTAATAAATTAAATTTTTATTTTTTATATTTTATATATAAAACATTACTGTATTTTTTAAACATATATTTTATTACACAAATATGTTTGTATTATATATTAGAATTATATTGTATGAATATTGTTTTTTAAACATAAAAGAATAGTAAAATATTTTAATGTATTTTAAAAATATGATTATTATGATGAAATTTAAGATATTAGTAAGATTATCAAGTGTAAAGGAAAATAATTAAGGGTATATTTTTTATATTTTTCATTCTTTAATATAGTGTTTTAATCTTGACACTTTAAAATAATACTGATAGTATTAAAATATAAATAGATTGTGCTTACATATAGCATATTTATTTTATATATTTTGTGTTATCTTACAAAATATATATCAATTCTATTAAGGAGCATGGTTGATGATTTCTATCGGTTTAGACGAAACTCTTTTTATCCAACTTTTTCTTCTTATTGTAGTCATTATTATGGCTAAGTTCTTATACCTTAACCCAGTAAAAACTACTATTGAATCTAGAGATGAAAAGATTAAACAACTTAAATCTACGGCAGATTCAGGTTTGCAGTCTGTTGAAGATTCAAAAAAAGCTTATGAAGAAAAACTTATTGCTGTTAGGGCAGAAATGTCTGCTTATCAGATTAAAATGAAAGATGAGGCAACAAAAGAAGTTGAGGCAATTATTGCAGAGGCAAAAGCAGAAATAGCAAAATCTACAGAAACAAGTCGTAGCGAATTAAAACAATCTTATGAATCTGCAAGACAGGCTATGCAAAAAGAAATTAGTGATATTAGTGAAATGATATACAAAACCATTTCTGGTAATGTAGCATAAAGGGGGAGCAGGTGAAAAAAGCATTTTTATCAATTACATTGCTTTCTTTTCCATTAACTGCATTTGCTGCTGGTGGTGAGCTTGATTGGAGAACTTTTGGCTGGCGTGTTGCAATGTTTGTTATTTTTGTGGCACTTTTATATTTTCTTACAGCTAAGCGTATAAAAGCAATGCTTATCCAAAGAACAGAAGATATTAAAGCAGCACTTGCTGAAGCTGAAAATGCAAAAGAAGAAGCTATGGCAAAAGTTAAGCAATATGAAGCTAAAATGTCTGAACTTGAAAAAGAGCTTGAAGAGATGAGAGCTAATGTTAAAAAAGTAGCAGAAGCAGAAAGAGAAACTATGATTGCTGATGCTAAAAAACATGTGGAACAGATGAAATTATTTGCCATTAATATGATAGAATCAGAAAAAGAGCGTGCTATACAAGATATACACCGCGAAGCTGTGGAGCTTGCAGCAAGTCAAGCGGAACAAAAACTTATTAAAGAAGTAAGTGGCGGTAAAGCTGCTAAAATATTAGATGAATACGTTAAGCGTATAGGGGAGTAGCAGGTGAGTAACAATACTATTGCGCGTCGTTACGCAGGTGCTTTTTTCTCTTACATTAATGCAAATCATGCAGGCAGTGCAGCAAAAATTTGGGAAGAACTTTCTTCTTTATCATCTCTTTGCTACACAAGTAGTGATTTTGCTAATGTAGTAAAAAACCCAACTATATCTCATGAAGAAAAGCTTGCTATATTTTCAGCACTTAAAAAATCAGGTAAGATTTCTGATGAGCTGTATAAATTTATAGCCGTTTTAATTGAGAAAAAGCGTCTTATTTTACTTGCTGATATTGATAAAGCTGTTAAACAGCTTATAATGGAAGCAGAAAACAAAATTGAGGCAGAGGCAGTATTTGCAGAAACTGCAAGTGACACTGTTAAAAAAGAACTTGTTAAAAGATTAGAATATTTAACAGGTAAGACTATTGTTTTAAAAGACAAGATTGACCCAGCAGTTATTGGTGGTGTGAAAGTGAAGCTTGGTAGCAGGCTTTTTGATGCCACAATCAAAGGTCAGCTTGATAAATTAAAAGCATCATTAATGTAAGATTTATTAAACTTATGTTTTCATAAGTAAAAGAATATATTCAAGGAGCATGGCTTTATGCACATAAAAGCGGAAGAAATAAGCCAGATCATACGCGACCAAATCAAAGATTTTGATAAAAAGGTTGCTATGGAGGAAGTTGGCACCGTAATCAGCGCAGGCGATGGTATTGCAAAAGTTTACGGGCTTGACAATGTTATGGCTGGGGAATTAGTTGAGTTTCCTGGCGGTGTTTATGGTATGACATTGAACTTAGAGGAAGACAATGTCGGTGTTGTTGTTATGGGTGATTACCTTGGTATTAAAGAAGGTGATACTGTAAAACGCACAGGTAAAATTGCATCTGTTCCTGTTGGTGAAGAACTTGTAGGTAGAGTTGTAAATGCACTTGGTCAGCCTATTGATGGTAAAGGTCCTATTAATGCTAAAAAAACAGATGTTATTGAAAAAGTTGCCCCTGGTATCGTATTAAGAAAGCCAGTTCATGAACCAGTGCAAACAGGTATTAAAGCTATTGACTCTATGATACCTATTGGTAGAGGTCAAAGGGAACTTATTATCGGTGACCGTCAAACAGGTAAAACAGCAATTGCTCTTGATACAATAATTAACCAAAAAGGGCAAAATATGATTTGTGTTTATGTTGCAATTGGTCAAAAACGCTCAACAGTTGCACAAGTTGTCCAAACATTAGAAGAACACGGTGCTATGGATTATACAATTGTTGTGGCAGCAACAGCTTCTGACCCTGCTCCATTACAATTTATTGCTCCACTTGCAGGTTGCACAATGGGTGAATATTTTAGAGATAGTGGAAAACATGCTCTTTTAATCTACGATGATTTATCTAAACATGCTACTGCTTATAGACAAATGTCATTATTACTTCGTCGTCCACCGGGCCGTGAAGCATATCCGGGTGATGTATTCTATTTACATTCTAGATTATTAGAAAGAGCTGCTAAATTAAACGATGAATTAGGTGCTGGTTCATTAACAGCATTACCAATTATTGAAACACAAGCAGGTGATGTTTCTGCATATATCCCTACAAATGTAATTTCTATTACTGATGGACAGATATTCCTTGAAACTGACCTTTTTAACTCTGGTTTCCGTCCAGCTGTTAATGCAGGTATTTCAGTATCTCGTGTTGGTGGTTCTGCTCAAATTAAAGCGATGAAACAAGTTGCTGGTAAACTTCGTCTTGAACTTGCTCAATATAGAGAAATGGCAGCATTTGCTCAATTTGGTAGTGATTTAGACCCAGCTACACAAAAACAACTTACTCGTGGTAGTCGTTTAATGGAGCTTTTAAAACAAAATAAAAATAAACCATTTCCAGTTGAAGAGCAAATAGCTGTTATATTTGCTGCAATCAATGGATATTTAGATGATGTAGATGTTAAAGATGTTAGAAAGTTTGAACAAGACTACTTATCATATCTTAAATCTGGTGGTTTAGGAATACTTGAAGAAATTGCAGAGAAAAAAGCTATTTCTGATGATTTAAGCAACAAAATGAAATCAGCTTTGGAAACATTTAAAAATAATTTACTACATAAAACAACCGCAGAGTAAAACGGTATGCTCACTGATAATTTTATGAAATTAGGAGCTTTTAATGGCTAGTGCACGCGATATAAAACGAAAAATAAATTCTGTTACTAATACGCAAAAGATTACAAAAACTATGAAAATGGTTTCTGCTGCTAAAATGCGTAAAGCTGTTGAGGCAATGCAGTCTGCTCGTCCATATTCAGCAAAATTGGCAGAATTAATACAAGAACTTTCTAACCGTGCCGGTGGCAATGCAGAACATGCTTTTTTTGAAGCAAAAGAAGAAGTGCGGACTATTTATCTTGTTGTTGTAACCAGTGATAAAGGTTTATGTGGTGCTTTTAATTCAAATGTATTAAAATCCGCGTATAACTTTATAAACGAACACAGTGATAAAACAATAAAAATAGTGCCTATTGGCAAACGAGCATTTGATTTTTTTGCTAAGCGTGGTTTTGAAATTGTTGAGAAGTGGATAGGTTTTGGTGGTAAATATAGTTTTAATGATGCTGTTAGTGTTGGCAGGCTTATATCTAAGTCATTTATTAATGGTAACGCTGATGAAGTTCATCTTATATATAATGAATTCAAATCTACTTCTTCCCAAATAGTTAGAAGTAAAAAAATATTACCTCTTGCAGTTGAGAGTGGTTCAGAACCAAAATATCCTGATTTTGAATATGAACCAGATGTAACTGTTTTATTAGACAGTTTATTACCTCAATTTATCAATACAAGTATATTCCAAAGTATGCTTGAATCTGTTGCGGGAGAACATGGTGCAAGAATGGTTGCTATGGATAATGCAACTAGAAGTGCCGGTGAAATGATTAAAAAGCTTGTGCTTAACTACAATAAAACAAGACAAGCTGCTATTACTACAGAGCTGTTAGACATTGTCAACGGTGCTGAAGCATTAAAATAATTAGGAGAACATTCATGGCTGAAAATACAGGCAAAATCCTTCAAATTATAGGACCTGTTGTAGATGTTCAATTTGTTGCTGGTAAACTACCAGAAATCTACAATGCTCTTGTAATTGAAGATAAAGCTCAAAAAAGAAGTGTTATATGTGAAGTAGCACAGCATCTTGGTGAAGATACAGTTCGTGCTGTGGCGATGGCATCTACTGATGGTTTAGTTAGAGGTATGGAAGTTTCTGATACTGGTAAGCCTATATCTGTTCCAGTTGGTAAAGAAGTTCTTGGTCGTATATTAAATGTTGTTGGGGAACCTGTTGATAACAGAGGTCCAGTTAATGCTACTGCAACAAGGGCTATTCACCAGCCTACACCAGCACTTGAAGACCAAGAAACAAGTGTTGCTATTCTTGAAACAGGTATTAAAGTAATTGACTTACTTGAACCATATACAAAAGGTGGTAAAACAGGTCTTTTCGGTGGTGCAGGTGTTGGTAAAACAGTTATTATTATGGAACTTATCCATAATATTGCACATGGACACGGCGGTTATTCAGTATTTGCAGGTGTTGGTGAAAGGACTCGTGAAGGTAATGACCTTTTCTTAGAAATGACAGAATCAAATGTAATTGATAAAGTATCTCTTGTTTATGGGCAGATGAATGAATCACCGGGAGCTCGTATGAGAGTTGCTCTTTCTGCTCTTTCTATTGCAGAACATTTTAGAGATGAAGGTCAAGATGTATTATTATTTGTAGATAATATATTCCGTTTTTCACAAGCAGGTAGTGAAGTTTCTGCACTTTTAGGTAGGATGCCTTCTGCTGTTGGTTATCAGCCAACATTAGGAACTGAAATGGGTGAATTACAAGAGCGTATTACATCAACTAAAAAAGGCTCTATTACATCAGTTCAAGCTGTATATGTTCCTGCGGATGACTTAACTGACCCGGCACCAGCAACAACATTTGCTCACCTTGATGCAAAAACTGTTCTTTCTCGTGCTATTGCGGAAATAGGTATTTATCCAGCAGTTGACCCACTTGATTCTACATCAAGAATATTAGACCCAGCTTATGTTGGTGAAGAACATTATAATGTTGCTCGTGGTGTTCAAGCTGTGTTACAGCGTTATAAAGAATTACAAGATATTATTGCAATTTTAGGTATGGAAGAATTATCTGATGATGATAAATTAACTGTTGCAAGAGCAAGAAAAATACAAAGATTTTTATCACAACCTTTCCATGTTGCAGAACAGTTCACTGGTGCACCGGGTAAATATGTATCATTAAAAGACACTATTGCTGGCTTTAAAATGATATTAGAAGGAAAATGCGATGAAATACCAGAGCAATTATTCCTTATGAAAGGTGGTATTGATGAAGTTTTAACTGCTTTTGAGCAGTCTAAACAAGGAAAATAATTATGGCTGATAAATTGTTTCTTGAACTTGTTTCACCTGAAAAATTACTTGTATCATCAGATGTAGATAATGTTTTTGCTATGGGAGCAGGCGGTGCATTTGGTTTATACCCAGACCACTCCCCTTTTTGCACAGAGTTAGTGCCTTGTGTGCTTACTTATGCAATAGGTCAAGAAACATTTAAGGTTATAGTATCTAAAGGTTTTCTTGAAGTAGCAGATAATAAAGTTAATGTATTAGCTGAAAGGGCAATCTATCAACAAAATATTGATACTGCAAATATTAAAGCTGAATACGAAACATTAAGTGCAGATTTAGCTGGTGAAATAGCTGATGAAGACATCCGTAAAGAAAAAGAAACTGCACTAAAATTCTGTGAAATAGCTCTAAATATGTAATATTATAAATATTATATAACATTTTAAGGGATATGCTGTTATTATAGTATATCCCTTTTTTTATTTAATATAAGTTAATACTAAACATGTATATATAAAATATTTATCAGTTATGAAAGCAAGTATAAAATATGCTCTTAATTTTATATATATTAATGATTATATTGATAATATTAATTAAACAGCAGAAAGCCTGATGATGAATTGGAAGAAAGAGTGAAAACAATATTTGATGATATTATTAATGAAGTTACTGATGGCTATATCCATAAACCATCTAAAATAGTAGAGAATAAGCTAAAAGAAGATAAGTTTGATGATGATTTTAAAGGATTGTGGGATATAATAAGACAAAAATATATTTATAAAATTAATATTGATACTGATACATTAATTAAAAATGCAGCAGAAGAGATAAATAAACGCTTGAATATAACTTCTGCTGAAGTAATAATAAAAAAAGGTATCCAGCATAAAGATATTGAAAAAACTGATGTATATAATAATCAGGCTTTTACAGAAGGTGAGATAGAAAGAAAATCTTATGAAGTAAATAAAGATGAATTTGCTGAATATGACATGGTAGGCTTAATTGCTGCTAAAACAAATATAAAAAGAAGCACAGTAATTGAAATATTAAAAAATATAGATGAAGAAAAATTTAAATTATTCCAAAAAAACCCTGAAGAATATATTTGGAAAGTTGCTAATATTATTAATGAAAGTAAGAATATTTCAGCATCAAATAATATTGAATATATAAAACTTGAAAATGAAAAATATGATGAAAGTATATTTGAAACTACATTTTCACTTGAACATGATGAAGACATAAAAGATAGCCTTTATAAAAAATTAAAGAAAAATATACAGGTATATTTAGTAACAGACAGTCAAGTAGAAAGAGATTTTGCAGATGAAATGGAGACTAATAAAGCAGTTAAAGTTTATTCAAAACTTCCAAGTGAATATAAAATACAAACACCAGCAGGTGATTACACTCCAGACTGGGCAGTTGCTTTTGATAGTAAAGATATAAAATATATTTACTTTATAGCAGAAACAAAAGGTCAAAACAATAGATCAGGAATTGCTGATTTGCCACAAGCAAAAATTGATGCTATGAGCCAATTAGTTAAAGCGATGAATCAAGATAATTTTGGTAATGTAGGTTATGGTATTGCTGTTACTTACCAAGATATGTGGAACCAAGTTCATAAATAATATTAAATTGAGGTAGTTATGGCAACTAAAAAGGTAGTTAAACCATTAAAACAAGGAGAGTTAGATGGGCTTTGTGGCGTATATTCTATTATAAATGCTGCAAAATATTTATTTCCAAAAGATAAGATTGATTTGGAGGATTTATTTGCATTTATATTAACAAAAATAGATAAAAGAAATAGACCAAAACTCTTAACTGTTATTTTAAATGGTATGAGCAGAAAAACATTAGTTACTTTATATAATGATGTACTTAAAGAGTATATTTTTCATCTTGAGAAAGATTTAGATATGTTGGCAGAAAAGAAAAAACTTGAATCTTCTCAAATAGGAACTGCTGTCCAAGAAATGAAAGAGTTTTTAGACAAAAGTAATGTAGATGGAATACGCAGAATAATTATTGTTGGCATAGATGGTAAAATAAATCACTGGACATGTATTACTGGTATAAAAAATAATCAAATCGAAATATATGATGGTGAAATAAGAGCGTATAGTATTTCAAAATTCCATATTACAAAAGAAGATGGTAAAGTTGATTTTAATGAATTTTATATCTACAAAGATAATGTAATATTTTTAGAAGCATACAGGGGATATTAATATTAAATATACAAAACAATAATGAGGTGTTTTATGGCTCAGCATATTTCAGTAAGAGTTCCATGGCATGATAATTATTACAATGGAACAGTTTGTAATAATCCAGTAGGCAATTCATATTGTCAGGTTTTAAAGAATATTATGGAAAATAAAAATGTTGATGAAGAAAATAACAGTAAAGGTAAATTGTTTAATAAATATCAACCAGTATGTTTAAGTGAAGGTGCTTGCTTTATGTCACCAAAAGCAATATCTAAGCTAGTTCATCACCCATATAACAACAATCAAACACATAAACACTTTTTAGAAACTGAGCAAAAATATTTGCCTTATAGTATTCCTGGCAGACCATATCGTTGGTTGATGCATAATATTAACAATGAAAAAAATCTTATTTTTTCAGTGAATAACATTGATATAGATTATGATAAAGAAAATATTGGACTACCTTTTTATTCAAACTGGATGCAGCATAAGGAAAATCAAACCAGAATTTTTAATCAATTTTATAAAAATGTTAATAGTAATTCTTTATGCTTAATATATGCTAAAAGAACACCTATGTCAGAAGCCAGTGAAAGAGTCGTTGTTGGTATAGGAAAAGTGGTAAAAGTAAATATGCCAGTTCCATATAAAACAAATAATGAAAATAATTCATTACAGTCACTTACATGGGAAGCGATGATAGAGCATACAATAAGAGAAGATGGGAAAAATGGATTTTTATTTCCATATAATGATTTATTAGAATATGCAAAAAATCATGAAGATATTAATCTAGATGATTATACAGTTTTTGCTCCATCAGAATATTTTGATGATTTTTCTTATGCAACCGAACATGTTAACTATGATGCAGTTATTATTGTATTAAAAGATTCTATTGAACTGTTTAAAAAATTAAAAAACATTATGCCAGAGCGTATTGAAGAATGGAATGACAAGATTAAGTGGCTTGAAAAAGAATTGGTTGAAGTATGGAAAGATAGGGGATTATTTCCAAATCTTGGTAAAATGCTTTATATGTTAGGTTTTGGAAATGGTATAGATTTAGCTGAAGAAATAAAAAATTATACTAAAAATAATAAGATATCTATTTGGAAAACTATTGATAAAATTATTAATTTTCCACAAGAATATTTATCTAAAGATATGGCAGATACAGTTAAAGCAAATAAAGAGGCTGTATATAATTTTAAAGGAATGGATCAAGAGTATCTTAAACTTTTATCTCAGTTTTCATTATCTTTTGAGCAAATTAAATATGTTATTTATAAACCAATATCAGAAATTGAAAAGATTAAGAAAAATCCTTATCTTTTATATGAGCAGACACGTTACTTAGATGATAGTAAAATGATTTATAATATGCAGATAGATTTAGGTATTTTCGTTGATGATATAATTAAGACTGATGAATGTTATAATATAGATGAAGGTGATGAAAGGAGAATAAGAGCTTTTACTATAGAAGTGCTTGAAGAAACAAGGGAAGAAGGAAATTCAGTATTACCTGTTACTCTGGCACTTCAACTAGTTAAAGATAAAATAAATAATAACAAAATATCTGAAAATTATTTTCAAGGCGTAAAAGAATATTTTGAGCAAGAGATATTATATAAAACATATAATAATACAATATTTCTTAAATTACAAGAAAGTGAAAAAATAAAAAATACTATTATTGAGCAGATTAATATTCGATTAAAAAAGAAGTTTGATATAGAAGATAACTGGTCAGATATTGTTAAGGATGTTATTGCAACTACAAATAAAAATGTAACCATGTCTAATGCAGAAAAGATGGCTCAAGAAGAAAAGACTGCTATTGCTGAGCGTATGGCATGTGCAAGTATGTATGCTCTTGAAGGAGGAGCAGGCACAGGGAAAAGTACTTTAATATCTATCCTTGCATCATCAGATAAGATTAAATGTGGTGGTATATTAGTATTAGCTCCAACAGGTAAAGCAAAAGTAAAAATACAACAATATCTTAAAGATAATCATGTGGATGCTAAATCATATACTGTTGCTCAATTTTTATTACAAAAAGAATTGCAAGCTTATGATATTTATACTGGTAGATATACCATACCTAGTAGACCTTTAAATACGGTAGAAACAGTTGTTATTGATGAATGTTCTATGCTAACAGAAGAAATGATGGCAGCATTATTGAAAGCATTATCAAATACAAAAAGAATAATTTTAGCAGGAGATCCAAATCAGCTACCACCAATAGGTATGGGAAGACCTTTTGTTGATATAATAAATTATTTAAAAGAGCAAAATAATACTAATAACCAATTTCCTATAGCTTTTAATAATTATGGGAAGCTTACTATTTCTTGTAGACAACAGAATGATAACGGAGAGAATAGATATGATGTAGAGCTTGCAAATTTTTTCAAAGCTGATATACAAGAAAGTGATGATAGTATTTTTTCGAAAATTAGTTTAGGGCAAGATAATAAATCTTTTAAGTTATATCAAATTAATCCAAAAGAAAATTTTGATAAACAACTGTTAAGCATTGTTAATACAGAGTTGAAATATACTCTTGGCATTGATGATTCTTTAAATAAACAAGAAGTTTTTGACACAAGTCTTGGAGCTATATTTAAAGAATATGGTAGTAATAGATGTACATTATTTTCAAGCTATAATAAAAAAGATTTTATAAAATATATCGATAAATGGCAAATTATTGCACCTATAAAAAATTATGATGTTGGTGTATATAATATAAACAATATAATACATAATACTTATCGAAAAGAAAGAATTGAACAGGCTAAAAAATGGACATATAAAAAAATCTCCAAGCCTTATGGAAGTGATCAGATCGTGTATGGTGACAAAGTCATTAATAATATAAATACTAAAGACATTAATGTTTGGTCAAAAAATAAGGAGCAGTGTAATGAGCAGTATATTGCAAATGGGGAAGTAGGTATTGTCTGTGATAATTCTTATTATCATAAAACAGAAACTAAACTTCAATATATAGATGTTACATTCTCTACTCAAAAGAACTGTTCATATAGATTTAATACAAAAAATTCAGATGAAGGTGAGGAGCAATTATCATTAGCCTATGCTATCACTGTTCATAAATCCCAAGGTAGCGAGTTTGGTCTTGTATTTTTTGTATTACAAGATCCATGCTTTTTACTCAGTAGGGAGCTCTTATATACAGCTCTAACAAGACAAAAAGATAGAATAGTGCTTATTTATAATGGTGATATACATGCTCTACGGAAATATTCCTCTGATTATTATTCTGATATAATAAGAAGATACACAGATTTGTTTATGGAACCATCTATTATCGAATTTAATGGCAGATTTTTTGAAGAACATTTAATCCATAAAACAGAAAATGGTGAGTTGGTTCGTTCTAAGTCTGAAGTAATTGTAGCTAATACTTTATATAATGCAGGATATTCATATGAATATGAAAAAGCTCTAGTTTTAAGTGATGGTAGTACAATATATCCAGATTTTACTATTAATTATTTTGGTACAGAATTTTATTTAGAACATTGTGGTATGCTTTATAATCCATCTTATAGAGCAAGATGGGAAACAAAACAACAAAAATATAAAGATAATGGGTTAATTAATCAACTTATAGTAACAGAGGATAATCTTGATGGTAGCATTGATTCTCAAAAAATATTAGAAATTATAAAGAATAAGTTATCATAATTGAAATATTTCAGTCATAATATTCTGTTATGACTGGCTGTATTATAAAATATTCTAATATATATTATTAAGTATAGAGATGAATATATGTCTGATGAAAAATCTAAAACTCAAAAAAATTGGTTTATGATTTATAATAAAGAAAAAGTTAAACAGCGAAATGAATCAGTTGGTATTAATTGGCAAAATTCGGTTGTATATATAGAATTAGGGTTTAAAAATGTTTATGAGATATTGGTAATTTGAAAAATGCTGAAATATGAGATAATGTATTTATATACCAAGGTTCATATGTTTCCCATACAAGAGGTATATATGGTATAGGTAAAATAGTTGTTATTTTGTATTCAAAAGAGAATACTTATTCTCGTTATGCTGTTATTAATTTGGAGTATAGTGGTTCAAAAGATAAATCCATAGTTTCCTTGTATGATGAATTTCATGAGATGCTTATTAGTCTAATTGATTCAGCAAGAAGCAAATGTGGATTACTACATTAGGTGATGAAGACGCAAAAATAAGATAGTCTCAAAGAGCCTGTGAAAAAAACAGTAAAAATCGTTATATATTATCTTACTGGTTTTTATTTTGCTGTTGTAATGCTAACCCTATCAGCCTGTCCGTGTGATCTGCCATAAACAGTGGGATGTTTAGCACATCATCATCTAGTTTCAGATTTGACCTCCACAGGGAAAATATTGGTTTTCACGCTGGATCAGGAAATCTATCTCATAAGGAGGATTTGCCTGCATCCAGTATCGGAGAGTTACTTCAAACTGTGTAATCAAAGTCTGGAGCACAAAATTTTCAGTTAATGCACCTTTGAACTCAGTAAATAACCGATTACCCTCGCCAAAGGCTGTCGGTGCAAGTTGTGCTAGTCGGCGAAGCAATCCCACATCTACCAGATAAATTGTAAAGGCAGAGAGGTCATCATAAGCAGATATAGGCAGACCAGAAGTAGTGCTACGATAGAGCTTATGCACTAGTCGGGCATCTACCAACCATTGTAAAGCGTCCTCATATTCACGGGCCCCTTCTTTGACCACCTTGTATATGAACTTTTTGTTTTCTAGAAAACATATAAATTCATCATACGACATTTTCTGTGTTTTATGTATGATGAGCTTATATTCTTTGTCTTTTTTTATTTGTTTGATTTTGTTAGTAATTTTTTTATTGATTCATGGCTACTCCAATAAAATTTATGTATTACATTTTCTATCAAACTATCTTTTTTTACAAAAGAGTAATCTGCCATAATACCCATTAAATTATACTCCATAAAAAAAGCCTCATAGCGAGGCTCTTTTTGTTCCTACTCTGCAAAAAGGAGAAACTAAACTAACAATATTGCATTTAACTAACATACGAACATATATACTATATAATTAAAATATATCAATATATTTTTTGTTGTATCAAATTAGCTTTTTGTTATAACAAATAAAATATATTTATATTATTTGGTAATAAAATGTAACATTGCAGGCTGATAATTAATAAAAATTAAAAGTAAGGTGTAATATGAAAAAGATAATTATGATAGTATTTTTAGTTATGAATACAGTTTCAATAGGTTATTCTTATGATTTATCTACTCTTGATGGCTTAAAACAATGTAAGGCAGATAGTAACTGCTATGCTTGTGAAGCTAATGGAGCAGTAAGTCAATGTGTTCAGTTATCCCCATACGATAAAGAACTTGGGGATATTAATAGTAATAAGCATGATTGGGTATGTAATGCCTCATCTAAAAAAGAGAGATGTAATAAATCAGAAGAATATGTTAGGAAAGAAAAAACTGTAAATAATAATCTCAACAATTTAATTAAATATGATTTTAATAAAGATCCTATAATATCTTTATCAAATAATACTGTTGTTGAGATAAATCAGTCTTGTAATACTATAATATGTATAATTAATGGTAAAAATGAATATTATAATAAAAAAGATTATATAGAAAATATACAGAATGAACTAGATGATGGTTGGAAGATTAAAGCATCATATATAGAATATGATAATGGTATTATACGAAATGAACAGACTATATCAATATCAAAAAACGATAAAATAAATTTAAAGATAATACTAGAAAGGAATGTATTAATAAAAAATTATACTTGCCCATAATATCAGATTTATTTAAAGAGATAGGGCTAGCTGATTTTGATTTTATTGGTGATGTATTAAAAAATATGGTTGAATGGATAACAGGTAGGGCATGCACGGATTCTGAAATAATGATAGCTACATCAGCGGCATCTACTCGTGGTTTAGTAGTAAAAGATAGTGTGGTGAGATTGTATATCAAGATAAAAATGATGGCGGTAACTGTGTTTATTTAGGTGATTATTGCACTAATTATTTAGGCTGGTGTGATAAAGGTTCATTTTTAGGTATTAAGTGGGAAAATCCTATGGGTTTATGGAGCTGTGAACGACCTGCTAAGGCATTCTGTTGTTATAGCGATATATTTAAAAAGCACTTGCAAAGGCTGCAAGAGACCAAATGCCAAATAAATATAACTGGGGCTCTATCAATGGTGATATAGTATCTCCAACAAGATTATATTCATCGGGCAAAAACCAATGTAAGCCTGATAAAGATAAATTGAATGTAAATTGTGATGGTGCTACTCTTTCTGATTTAGTTAATATAAATTTTGATTCAGAGCAGTTTCAGGAAGATGTGAAAGCATATACTGGTATTTTATTAAATGATATAACTAAACCGGGTGTAGCAATAGATATGGCAAATGAAGAATTGAGAAATAATATTAAAAATTTAAACCCAGCAGATATTTTGCAGGATACATTAAACAATATAGGTGCTATAAAATAGTGTAATATGTATTATTTTACTGATGTGAACCCCATTTGTTGAACATATAAATGGGGTTTTTATATTCCACAAAAATATAGATAGTTTATAATGATGTGCATAATAAATAAATATTATAATCAATATATAAATTTATAATGATACTAAAAGTTATAAAATATAAAAAATACTTGTATTTTAATCAAATTATATGTATAATTATCATATATAAATTTATAAAATATCAAATTTAGAGAGAATAATGTTTACTTATTTACATGTAAAAAATTTTAAATCATTAGTTGATTTTATAATTAATTTTAATAACAACAGAAATACACCAAGAAAATTAAATATTATATATGGGGAAAATGGGGCAGGAAAATCAAATATTGTAGATGTATTCTATTTTTTAAAAAGAATACTTAATACAAGATTAGATTTTGAAGTGCCACAGATTAATATACCATTTATGCCACAGCAACATAAAATACAAGTTTCCAGAGATTTAACATCACTTAAAACAATAATACAGAACTCAAAAACATTTGGCTCTGTTGATAATATGTTTATAGAATGTGTGATAAGAATTAATAATATTGATTATGAATATATCATAATAACAGATGATGAAAAAATAATATATGAAAAATTAAGCTACACTAAAAAGAACAGTAACAAAATATTATTTGAGATAGAAAGTAGAAAAATTTTAATCACAAACAGTATAAAAGATAATAGGTATAAAGGCGAGCTAGAATATGAAATAAAAAAATACTGGGGCAAACACAGCCTGCTTGCAATAATAAATTATGAATCTTATGTCAAAACAATAGATTTTATAAAATCAGCTATAAATAAAGAGCTGCTTTTCTTTAATGATTATCTTATTGTATTAAATGTTTTAAGGCCACTAAATAAATATGAGCCACAAGATACCAGTATAAATATGCGATTTCTTACACCAATAATTGATGAATACATAATGGATAAACATCAAGAAAAACTATTGGATATTACAGAAAAGATTTTAAATATTTTTGCAACTTCGCTATATTCTGATATAAAGCAAGTATATTATAAACGAAAAGTAGAAAACAATAAAATACTCTATAAACTGTATGTGAAAAAATTAATTGGGGATAATATAGTTGATATAGAATTTGCACGAGAATCTACTGGTACACAAAAACTTTTTTCTCTTATACCTTTTATAATTGAAACCATATACGGGCAGACTATTGTTATTGATGAATTTGATACTGGAATACATGATTTAATGGTAAAATCTATATTAGAAAATATAGTAGAACATATAAAAGGACAACTGATATTAACAACACATAATACTACATTGATGGAGTCTAGTATAAAAAAAGACAGTATATATATACTTGATATTTTATCTGATAGAAAAAAAGAAGCACACTCACTTGCTGATTATGATGAAAAACTTCATCCTAACTTAAATATAAGAAAAAGGTTTTTATCTGGTTTATATGGAGGCATACCATATACAAATAGTATAGATTTTAATGAAATAGAAGAGATTATTAATAATGCAGTATCACAAAAAAAAGAAAAAAAATAAGAATTATTTAAAAGCAATTATTATTTGTCATGGCTCTTCTGAATTTCATATGGCACGTTATATTAAATCTAGTTTGCGTTTAAAAATAGAAATAGATAGTAAGGATAATGGTAAGCATAGTATTCAAATCAATAGTATACTAAATCATTTAAATAAAAAACCATATATAACAGAAAAAGAATTTATTAAAACATATAAAGATGATTTACCTAATAAAACTTTATATAGTGACTTTAAAATATTTATTATAATGGATACAGATGATGAAGAATTAACATCTATCCAGATAGATGATTATAAAAATAAGAGTATGTTCCAAAATCACTGGGCTTACAAATATATTGAGCCAATATATAATACTAAAAATTTAGAAGATGTTCTTTTAAAAGCAAACATTATAAATAAAAATAACTCTAAAAAAGACTATATAAAAATTTTCCCTATTAACAGTGATGCACAATTTAATGACATAGAACAAATACAAACACTTTGCAATAGACTAACAACTATAAATAATACAAATATGGATATATTATTACAATATTTTTTAGATATAATAAATCAATAAAATTTTATGGAGATAATTTTAATGAATAAAAAAGGGTAAATTATAGATTCTTTACATAACTATATGTTATTTTACTCCATTTATTACAAAGCTCTCTTTATGTAATATAAGTATTTGACAAATCTGATATAAATTTATATATTATATTTATCTTATTGCTCTTTTCAAGAGTCCCCTGCTTGTGCAGGTCCAAAGAAGTCTATGGACTTACTATTAATCTAAACCTATTATTTATATAGATTTCATTTCTTAATATACATACAGTATTAGTATGTCTAAAAATTAAAAAATCATAAAAAAGTCAACTGGTTTAGCTAGTTGATTTTTTATTATCAAAACTAATTAAATACATAAACAGGACATGTCCTGTTTAAAGGAGATTCAAATGAGCTTTACTCAAGGACAATTACAAAGTTTTTTTGGCGAGAATGTTGATGTGTCTACATTACCTGCTGCAATAGTAGGCAGTAATATAAGTTATTCATCAATGCTAACTACTTTTTGTATAATACTTGCAATCGTTTTTATCATAACTATTTTTAAAAAGATTGTTTGTAAAATTCAAAAAATGCAGAAAAAACAAATAATTCTTTCATCTTTAACAGGACTTGCTTCTTATGAAGATAAAATTAAAGAAGAGAAAGAAAACAAGCAGATAAAACATAACATATACAATAAATATTATTTTAATGTGTATGTAAATAAGCCTTATCACAAATCTAACAAACAAAATAATTACAAAAAATCTGATTATAAACATTATGAAAATAATAATTATATAGATGCAGAGATAGTATTGTAATTATAAACATTCTAGCTAGAAAAAAAATGAAAAAAGTCAATTAGTTTTATGCTAATTGGCTTTTTAATTTATCAAAAATATTAAAAATAAGTAGGATATATCCTACTAAAAGGAGATTAAAAATGAATATAATAATTAAAGCAATTAAAAACAGAATGAAAATGTATAGAGATAGTCTTTTAATTAAAGAAGATATGATATTATCTGCTAGATGTGATGTTGAGGTAAATATTAATTATTTGTCACAGTATATTGAAAGTGGAGATAAAATAATTTTAGATAAAATAGCAAATTTAAAAGAAGAAGAAAAATTTATAAATACAGAGATAAAAAGAATAAATAGAAAAATGGATAGTTTATTTTATAAATTGATAAACAAGATATGTGGAGATTGTCCGACAGAGTATGATATTCCTGATGAATATTATATTGAACAGGCAGAGATAATTTTTAATAGTAAAGAGTTATAAAACTTTAGTTTTATTTCAGCTCCCATTTGGGAGCTTTTTTTGTATCAATATGATATTAATAAATTTTGATATACTTTCTACATGTTTTTTTAAATATAAGATCAATATATAAAACTATAATTACTGCTGATTTATAATACTCAAAAACTTCTTTAATGGTAATACCTGATGAAATATCCTCTCCATGAGCAATAGAGTTTCTATGTTTTACTAGTGTATTTAAATGTTCTATATGATGGGTTTTGTTTTTAAAATATATCTTAAATTTTTTTACTAAAGTATCATCACATATATTTAAATCTTTATATATATTGTCCATATTTGGATTTGATGGATTTTTAATAATTTTTTTATATAAAAAATTATTGGTATATATATTTTTTGTAGAAGTAATATTATTAAATAAAATATTCTTATATACTTTTTCTATGGTTGATGTAGTTTTTATAATACCATATTTAATTAAAAACATAGTAAGTATATTTGTTCTGTTCTCATCAACAATTTTTTGTATACATTCTAATTCATTCTTTGTATCAATAATTTGTTGTTTTAAATTTTTATTCATAAAAAATTATCCGAATAGCACTTTTATTGCTAATTCAATACGTGTTTTTATGTTTTCAATTTTTGTTGTTTGCTCTTTGATACTATTTATAAATTCTTTTTTAGAAAGCAAGTTTATATATTTTTTTTCTAAATTGTGAATTATAAGATTGTAATTATTTTCTATACAATAGCTACATGCAACCATAATTGCATCAAAAATTGCAGGGTGAATTTTATTTGTAAAATTATCATTAGAAAAATTTCTAGAAGTATTTTTTCCTAGTGAATTACTAAAAAAAGAAACAACTCGCTCAAAAATGTTTTCTAATTCTTTTTGTTCATTTTCATCAATATTTTGTTTTATTCCCATATATTCATTTAAATATTTTGTTAAAATGATTTGTTTTATTTTGATTTTTGATTGTATAATTTGATTATATAAATCTCTTATAGCAAAAAAACGCAATATTAATTCTATATCTGCCATTCTAGAATCTTCTTTTTGAACTCCCATAATAGTTCGCCAATCTTCATTTTTATTTAACTTATTTACTAATGTGTTAAACTCACCATAATATACACAATTTCTGATCTCTTGTGATTTTAAAGTTCTTCCAGTATTATTAAGTCTTTCAAATATTTGATACATTCCAGTATCATTACTAGGGTATTTTTGTTGAAAAATAATTGCATGGATTGTAGAGTTTTTTATTCTTCTCTGTTCTTCAATAGATAGTTCCTTAAAAGTTTTTCCACGCCATTGTTTATTAATTATCTTACTATTAGTGAGATTGAACTTATCATTGCTATCAGAAAAAAAACCTTGTATATAATCATGTATAGTCATTATTCTTTGATATCCATCTATAATAAGAAGACTTTCATTATTTGTTTTTGAGAAAAAAATACTAGGAACTGGTAAACCAAGTAGAATGGAATCTACAAATCTGCTAGCATCTTTTTTACTCCAAACATATTTTCTTTGTAGTTCAGGTTTTATTATTTCACCATCTTCGTATCTCTCTACTATTTCTCTAAAAGAAAAATCAGCTCCCCACGATGTTATATTGAATAAAGAATCATCAGAATAACTATCCTGTTTTTCTTCTTCTAGTTTTATATCATTATTCATATATTACCTCATATTATGCTTGTTTAGATACTATATAATATATTTATTTATAAAAGTATATTAAAATTTTATAGCATTTATTTCTTAAAAATAAGGATTGATGTTATAAAAACTATCAATATTTTTATATATACTTTTCATAGAATTATTTAGCATTAAGTTTGGTTTCTTATATATATTTTTATATAAATTCAAAGGCAAATATAAAAAAATATATTATTTATTATTATAACCCAAGCATGATATAATATTTTTTTCTTAAACCAATAAATGTCGCTTCATTATGTTAATAGACATAATAAGGTGATATTACATACCAATAATTTTCTCTAATAAATTGATTTCAACCAAGTTATTATTAAAAAAGTATCACCTTAAATATGTATATCATATTAGAGGTGGTTTATGAAAAATTTAATATTTTTTATCATGTTATGCACATTTTATTTTAATTGCTATGCACAAGATATAAATGACTTAAATTTTCAAACAATGCAATATGTAATTAATAATATTATCATAGATGATGATTATAATATGCCTCATCATAATCAATCTTTTTCTCAATCTAAAAAACTTATGAAAAAAGTTTATTATGATAATCAATATAGTTTTTATTGTGGTTGTAAATACGATTATAAACAAATATATGGTAAAGAAAAAACAGTAGTAGATGTGGCTAGCTGTGGTTATATTCCACGAAAAAATGCGGAGCGTGGTAAATATATAGAATGGGAGCATGTAGTTCCAGCACATGCTTTTGGTAATACTAGACAGTGCTGGCGGGAAGCTATATGCACAGATTCCAAAGGTAAATCGTTCAAGGGTAGGAAATGCTGTGAAAAGGTAGACCCAGTATTTAGAACAATGCAAGCAGATATGTATAATTTACAACCAGCTATTGGTGAACTTAATGCTGATAGAAGTAATTATCATTATGGTATTATTGATGGTGAACCAAGAGAATATGGTATGTGTGATTTTGAAGTGGCAGGAAAAATTGCTGAACCAAAAGAGGATATTCGTGGCGATATAGCACGAACATATTTTTATATGGAGCATACTTATGGAGTTAGAATATCAGATAAACAAAGGAAATTATTTGAAATTTGGGATAAACAAGACCCTGTATCAGAATGGGAACGGGTAAGAGCTAATAGAATAGAAAAAATACAAGGCAATAAAAATCCATTTATTAAGTAATATTGTATTCCTATTAATGTTGTAAGTTGTAAAAAGTATTGCTTTTGATTTATAGTCTCCACAAAATACTACAAACTAGCTTGGCATACTAGAATAAGCTATTGTATCCATAAACAGTTAAATCAATTTTATTTTTTGTTATCTTATTGCCCCAACTGTTTCCATTTTTGAAACAGTTCACCTTGTTTTATTTCACATTTTTACAAATGTGCAAATTTTGCACATTACTTATTTATCAATAATTTATACCTGTAATCATTACTGTAAGCATACAAATAAACTATTGTAGATTATTTGTATATATAATTCCAATTACATAAAATAAACCCAACAAACTAAAAAACGGTGTATTCTTTACATATAACAAACGAATAAACTTTTTATGTGTCTTTTGCTTATATATTATCTTCATCTATGTTCGGATATTTTTTAAACATTTTATCCAGTAGTATAATCCACAGGCTAAAAAATATTAACATATTTGATATTTTAAAGAAAAGTTTTTTCATAAACGGTATTTTGAATAATAATGGCTTTTTATTTAGCGACATTTTTGTATGCAGTTGTAATTTTATTTTACAGCTTTTATCTATATCAATTCTTATATAATTAGCTAATACATCATAATTCTTTTTTGATATATCCCCATTAAAACACTTTTGAGTTATGCCTTTTATTTGACTATCTTTTGGTAATAGCCATATTCCTTTTGTGATAATATTTTTATCTATGCCTATTTCGATTGGTTTTCTGACTATTAGATAAGTATATTCACCATATTGTAAAATATAGTTCTTTTTATTTTCATCATAGTAACAATAATCAGTAGTTTCACTATTATCACTTTCCTTTTCATTTATTACGAAAAGCAGTATGTTTCTATATGCTTTAATAATATCTTTTTCTTTTTGTTTCACATTATCTATTTTATCAGATAGTTCATCAGGCACTATTATATCAGTTTCATCAGGTATATCTTTTAAAATTTCAATTAATTCTTTTGCTTTCATATTATTGTCCCTCTAAATAATTTTCTAGTTCTTTTATTGCCTCATCTGCACTATAACAGACAACTGCTTTATATCCTATTTTGTTATACATATTTATATATTCTTGCTGGTTATATGTTGGTTTATTTTTTCCTACTTTCATTTCTATACGCAAACCATGATATATGCCAGCAGGTATATCTATTAGAATATTAGGCACACCAGCTTTCACTCCCTGCTGTTTTAGATGATATGCTTCTGCTTTATGCCTGCTTCCACCATTAGCTACTGCAAATATCATTTTATACCTTTCATCTTGTATAGCTTTCATATTAATATAAGCAAAGAAAGTCATCTGCTCTCTTGCTTCTGATGGTTTGCCATTTGAGTTGAGCATTAATCTGTTTTTCATTTGTAAGTTACTCTTCTATTAATGGTTCAAAATATTTTTCAAATTCATTACTATCTGATATATTCCATGCATCTATAATAGAATTATAAGTCCGAGCCACTTGAAAAAGATGAATATAACAACTTAATACTTCCTAATATGTCAATATTTGGCAGTTATAATGCACTTAAAAAGACGGAACTTCAAAAACAAAAAGAAGAGCTTGAAGAGTATGCAAGTGAGAAATGGGGAGTGGTTTATAAAGGTAAAAAAGATAAAAAAATTGCTTTACCATCAGAAAACAGTCCAAAAGCAGAGGTTGAATTAAAACAAGACAATATTGCATACCTGCCAAAAGCTGGGACTACTGCTAATATTAAGGATAGTAGTGAACCTATTACTGTAACAGAAACAGTTTATAATAATATACAGCCACAGACAGCACCAATGCTTATGCCAATAATGCAGGCAGTAAATATATTATTGACAGAGTATGGGTCAATTACTCCCAATCAAAATAAAAATTTACGGGCATTATATCCAAATTGGGTGCCAATGGATATATCTGCAACAGAACTTTATAACATCATCAATAGACCACATGTGGAGGTGGATAATGAAAAACTCGCATAGTGATATATCTTCACCAATACAATTAAAAATGCCTATAGAGAAAAAAGGTATATCTATATCAAAGTTTGCAAAATTATTTAAAGAAAAAACAGGTTATGATATGTCCAGCAGTGCAGTTTTTAACTTACTTAAAGATGGCACTATTCCAAAGAGAATACATAACTTTAAAACGGTTATGATAGAGTTTGTAGAACAAAATTTTAGTGAAGAGTTAAAATCATTTAATATGAATAAAAAAGATATATTTAATCAATTAACTAATAACAAAACATCAATAAGGGGGCGTAATATGATTAGTTCAATTTATTTATCACAGGAAGCAAGGCAACATTTTAAATTAAAAAGTGACCCATTTGCACCATATTTAACACAATTATCAGATATAATTATGTTGCAAAGTCACTATTATGCGGATGAAATAATGAAAACAGCAGCAGTAGCAGGTCTATTTGCAGTCATTACTGGTGAAGTTGGTAGTGGTAAGTCAACCGTCCGCGATAAATTTTTAGAAGAAAATAAATTTGGCAGTCGCTTTATTACTATTATTCCCGACACAATAGATACTTCCCATCTAAATGAAAGAGAAATATTAATATCCATAGTTCAAGAGTTATAGGAAGAGACACCAAAAAGAAGTATAGTCGCATTAAATAAACAGGTAAGAACTTTGCTCAAACAAAAACAAGCATCTGGAGAAAAATGTATATTAATTATTGATGAAGCCCAAGATATTAATATAAACACTTTAAAATGCTTAAAACGGTTATGGGAGAAGAAAAATGGTTTAACTGCATTATTAGGTATTGTTCTGATAGGTCAACCAGAGCTTGAAACTAGGCTTTATGGTCAAAATAATACAGATGTTAGAGAGGTAACAGCTCGCACAACATACGCGAGATTGGAACCAATAAATAGAGAGCTTAAAACATATTTATCATTTAAAATTAAACAAGCTGGTGGAAATATATCTAATATTATCACAGATGATGCGATTAATTTATTAAATGATAAACTTACTCTTAAAGATAGAAATAATAAAGTCCAGCACACAGCTTATCCACTTGAAACAGGTAATATTATGAAGTTATTGATGAATAAAGCAGTTATGATGGGTGAAGAGCTTGTTACAAAAGAAGTAGTTGAAAGCATAAATTTATAAAGGGAGGATATTATCATGTATGTAAGATTATCTGATATAGAAAAAGCAGCAAGAGATTATTCTGCAAAAAGCAGGATATTAAGGAATTATCATGAATCACTAAACAGTGAGATAGATGCAATCAAATCAAAATATTTAGATAATATAAAAATAGCATCAACAGAGGCAGGCGAAAGTTATCAACTTCTTATGACATTAGTGCAAGATGCACCAGACCTTTTTGAAAACAAAAAAAATATGACTATATCGGGTGTAAAATTTGGATACCAAAAAAAGAAAGGTAAATTAGAAATTATTAATGAAGATGCAACTATAAAGAAACTAAAAGAGCTTTATGGAGTTGATGCAGATACTTATATAAATACTAAATATTCAGTAGTTAAAAAAGCATTAGATAGCTTGCCTGCATCAGATTTAAAAAAGCTAGGTGTTAATATCGTGCAGGATACTGATGTAGCTTTTGTTAAATTGACAGACGATGAAATACAAAAAATTATTGAAGCAATAATTAAGGAAAGTGCAAAGGTTGCAGAATGATTGTCAAGTTATTCCCTATATTGCTTATTATATTAGATTTATGTGCCACAGGTGTATATTTGTGGCACGGAGATATTAGGCATTTTATTTACTGGGTAGTAGCTGGCACTCTCACTGCTACTGTAACTTTTTAAGGTGCAATTATGAAAAAAATGGTAGACAAAAAGCAACTTCAATTAATACATATCGCTAAATCTCAACTTGCTCTTGATGATGATACTTATAAAGAAACATTACAATATAGATATAATGTATCTTCATCAAAAGAGTTAAGTTATAATCAGGCTAGTAATTTCATAGGCTTTTTATCAGAAAAGGGCTTTAAATTAAAGAAGAAACCTAGAATACTAAAAGCAAAAAAAGCTGATAATGTTATAGAGCTTGCAACACCTAGCCAGCATAAATTAATTGAAGTGCTTAAAAAGAACATCGTATGGAAGTATAACGATGGGTATGAACTCTATATTAAAAAAAGGTTACATATTAATAAAGTAATAACCAAACAAGATGCTTTTAAAGTCATTAATGCTCTTAAAGCAATGCTGGGTATTAATACAAAAATTATAGATTTGCAGGCTCTTCCTTTTCCGTGGCGTCCTGATTCTAAATGGTTTAATAAACTTGGCTGGGCTTGGTTCTTTGATATTTCATTAGGCAGGCTTGTAAAGTTAAATATTAATGGGGAGGTTGTTGAATGAATAAATATGATTTATCATTACTTACCATTGATGATTTTCCCGCAGGATTTAAAGATATAGTTACACTTATAGGGATTAAAGCTGCTTATAAGTTGTGTGTTCATATGGGTGGTAACCCTTTATATATTCCAAAAGAAGAGACTATTACAAGTAGACTCCGTGATTTAAACATTAAAAAAGATTACAAAAATGGGTTATCATTTACTGCACTGGTCAAAAAGTATAATTTATCGCTTAATCAAATAAGGCTAATTTGCCAATACTCTAATTTAAAACAATTATCTATTCATGAATATTTGGACGAAAGTGAATAAAAAAAAGGTGGTGCTGTTGAAAGCCCACCTAAATTTTTTGTATAGTTGTTGCACAATAACTGCTACATTTTTATATCATTTTATTATACAAAAAAAGTTAAAATCGTTTTAACTTTTTCTAAACCTGCTACTAATTGCACACTACTTGCAACTATCTGCTACATGCTTATCTCGTCATTTCGTTATTTTTTATCTCACCCCCTTATACCTAGTGCTGTAATAAGCATCTTTTCTTGGTTTATGCCACTTAATGTTTTTTCATCTGATAATACTAAATTACATACTTGCAGAGTATGATTTATTAATGTTTGTTTATATAGTATATCATAACTTTCTTGTTCGTTTGCATAACCATATTTACCATACGAATTTTTTTGTTCTTTTACTACCGAAGGACAATGTCCATATTTATCTAAAAACATTAATAACTCACCAACTGCATCTTTAAATACTGGTGCATAAGCTTTGTTATCTATATTCTTATTCCAAAAGAATATTATATCTGTATCATTAAATAGCCACTCTTTTTTAATGATTTTTGGTTCATTTATAAGCCATGTATTATTGGCCAGTGATTGTAAATTAATTACAGCTTTATTTCTCGTCCACAACGGGCTAATCTCTTTTAATAATAGCTTTATCATATTATCCCTATGAACTCTCTCTATTTCTGACATATCTATTTTTAATATATATTTTATAAGATTATTTAACCGTGCAAAAAAATCTATATATAAAGCTGATAAAATAAATATTAATATACCTGCTATTATCAGTAATTGAAAAGGTATCTTATTAGATATTATTAAATTTATATCCCATATCATTACAGCTATCACAAGAAATAAAGTAATATATGGTGATAACAATGTTTTTAAACTGACATATTTAAATGGATTAAATATGACAACTTTTGTTCCAGTAATTATACCAATCATAATTGTGAATATACTGCCAATACTGAATACTAATATATATGTATTATTCATATATCCATATAGTAATAATGCAATATACAATAAAAGCCATTCGCTTATCATACTTATTTTTAATTTTAAAAATTTGCCTAGTAATGATATGCTGTATGGCAGGATAATACCTAAAAATATATATCTTAATGTATATATATAATCACTTGGTATAATATGATATATACCAACAAGTGCCATAAAACTTATAAAAACCGATATTATATTCATTTATCGCTCCATATTAACTATTACTTCTTGCCTCAGGATATACAACATCTAATAAATGCTCGCTTACTGCTCTTACAACTCCCCTATAATACCCTGAATATGTCATCATAAAGAACTCTCTCGGTTGTAAATTTTGTATATGTTGTGGTGTAATTTTATCTTCTATACCACTTTTTATTGTCATACCGCCACTATTAGTAGATATTACTGGCGAAAATGTTTTCTTCTCACCAAAAAAACCTGCCACATATTTTGCTGTTTCAGGGTCTGGTGCACGCATAAATAATTTAGTATTTGTGTTATCCATAATTGATTTTGCAGCATCTTTACTAGGCATTGCAGAATATATTTGATTGACACTTTGAGATAAACAGTGCATCCATAATCCTGCACCACCAGCTTTTGCAAACACATCATCTATACCGCCATACAGCATACTCTGTGCCTCATCTATATAAACACAAAGCGGAACACTTAATTTCTTACCACTAGCAAATACACGACCTGCCAGTTTAGCAAGTGATGATATAATTACCTTACCAACAGTGATTGCTGCTGTTTCTGATAATAAACTTCCTATTTGACCAACAAAAATTACTCCCTTTCTGTCAGGGTGATGGCAACCAATATTATTGTATGTATTATCTTCTAATCTTCTTATCATCTCGTTTTCTTGTGCTTTGCCTACTATATCACCAATATTACCGTTACTTAATTCCATTAATGCTACCCGTAGACTTGATGATATTTTACTATAATATTGAGAATCTGAATCTGCTATTTTTTTCACATTACTTGCTATTTCAGTTGTTTTTGGGTCTTTATATGCCGATAATTCACTATAAAGCTGTTCAAAACTGACCTTATCTGTTAATTCTTTTAATTCGTTAAATGTTAAGATTTTATTATTGTTATTATTATGTAGTTCTGCTAATTGTAGAACTGCTGTAACAACATTCATTGTTGCTTCATAACCTACATTTTTAAAAAATGGTTCTTTACCATCAGGGATAGCTGCCATAACATGACCAACAAGCTCTTCTTTCATTGCATAATATCTTAACGGATTTACTTTTATAGAAAAATCAGGATAAACAGGGTTAAGAAGCATTAAATCTTCTTGTCTGCCTGTTTCAAATGCTATCTGAACTATTTTACTAAATAATTCCACATCACCTTTTGGGTCTAATAGCACTACATCATAGCCTTTACGAATATCATCTTCTATTAAATTCTCTGCTAATCTTGTTTTACCTTGCCTTGTTGTCCCAAATATCCATGTATGACCACTTCTATTAACATCAGGCACTGTAATCTTTGTCATGATGTCCTTATCATAATAATAACCATCTCCAAAATACATTTCATTTTTTATTTCACGCCTAAATATATCCATATTATTTTTACTGCTGAATAAATACTGCAACTCTTTTGGAATAGAGTTTTTAAGTAGTTCTATAAATTTATTGTCCGCCATATACTATGCTCCCTTAAATTTATTTATAATTGAAGATGTTATGGTGTTTGTATTGTTATAAATAGCTTTATTAGGATTATTTTTTATGTTTATATCATACTGTTTGCCAAGCTGTTTAAAAGATATGATTTTATGCAGAAACTTATTAATATCTATCTTATTATCAATAGCTATTATTCTTATTGTTTCATCATATAGTTTATCTTTTACTAATGATATTATATCTTTATCTATTCTATTAAGGACCACAATTTTACTAAACTGACCGGGTATTCTATATATACATTTCATAGGATAATCTTTTAAATCATATCCGTTTTCTTGTAGAGTTTTTTGTAGCAATAACTCTGGTATGCGGATACTACGGTTACTTAACTGGATATGAAGACGACTGTTATTGTATAATCTAATATTCCTTACATAGAAAAGCATACTATCTTTTTCTCTTAATGTTTGCATATCTCTATCAGATTCTATTAGATAGCGTTTATCACAAAACCCATACATAATTTCGCCATCATCAGTATAAAACTCAACAGTTGCTGTGTTATTAGTATATCTTACCACAGTTCCATAAACTAAACCATTCTTTAATGATTTTATCTTTTTATACTGTGTTTCGTTTTCTATATAATCAAGGTATGATTGAAACTCTTTAAGAATAAGTCTAATATTATGCTCACTAAGTCCATTTAAATCAAAAAAATAGTAACGACTATCATCAGTAATGGCAGTTAATCGTGTTACTCTTATTTTTAATTCACTATTTATATCCCAAAAAGCATAAAAAGATTGGTAATCACTGCCAAGTATAGCAGGTAGGCTTGTATTGAAAGCATCTATTAATGCTTGCTCAATAGCTTCTTTTGATAAATTTTTATACCGTGCAGAGTTCCTGTCTATCACTCTCTTAAAGCGAGCAACAACATTTTTATTTTTTGACATACATACCCCACAAAAACGGTGTGTAATGTGGATTGAATATTGATTAATTTTTATTTATATCATCAATAAAATATACTCGCTTTTCTTTTATATTAATATGATTTTCCAGTTCTTGTATATACCATTCTAAATTAAATAAAAAGTCCATCATATCTTTAAGCACAATTGTGTCATTAATAAATATTTTAGAAAAACTTTTTACTATCTGTTTTGTTACTTTGCGAGCTGGTGTATAATATATATCGTTAGCCTTTATATCAGTTGTAACAGTAATAATAATCTCTTTTGTAGAACTTATGTTTATTTTATCATCCATTAACATTATATTAAAAATTTCATTTAATAATAAAAACCCTATATCTTGATGTGATTTCTTATTTAGAGTATATGTTATATTATACTCTTTATCTCTTTCATTATCGTTAGTTGTAAATTTTACAAGAATATCTGTTATTTGATTTATTCTTCCTAGTATAGCCATATTATTCACCCATCATATTTATTTATCAAATACTAACTTTAAACCCCAGCCGTATTTGTCATCTTTTTCAAGTTTAATATTGCCAGTATATTCTTTACCTGTTGATTTGCTTTTCAACCCATCAATACAAGCAGTAGTATTATTTTGATATGCCTGTAAAATATTCTTAGCATCTTTTGTAAGTATTTCTTTTCTACCAAGATAAGCCAGTTTATTTTTCCACAGAACAAAATCACATTCCTTATTAGAACATGAATATCCTTTTGATTTTTGATAAACTATAACAGGACTTCCACATTCAGGGCATACACCAACTTCTTTACCATCTTTCTGCACTTCTCTTCCTTTGGCAATACCACCTAAATCTTTTCCAGCAATGCTACTTACTAAATACTTTGTATAATTTTCAATATTTTCTATGAAATTTTTTGTATTTGCTATTTCACCACTGGCGATTTTTTCTAACTCTTGCTCCCAAAGTGCTGTATATGCTGGGTCAAGTAATTGTTCTCCCTGCATACTTTCTATTAGCTTAATACCAGCAGGGGATATTAATATCTGCTTGCCTTTACGCATTAAATATCCTCGTGCAAGTGCTGTTTCTATGATAGATGCTTTTGTTGCAGGTGTGCCAATACCTTTTGCATCTTTTAATATTTTTTTTAAGTTTTCATCTTTTACAAAACTAGCTGCTTTACTCATTGCTTCAATTAATGAACCATCTGTATAATGAGATGGTGGAGTAGTGTGCTTTTCTTCACTTTTTATTTCTTTTATTGCAACATTATCTTTTTCATTAAGATGAGGCAGTAGGATATTGCCATCTTCTTCTTGGTATAATGATTTCCAACCTAACTCTTTAACAGTTTTGCCCTGTGAATAAAATTTATTACCATTTATTATTGTTATGATTTTTGTTTGCTCGTATGTAAAATCGGGACTGAATACAGCTAAAAAACGTCTGCAAATAAGGTCATAAATAAATTGCTCATCTTTTGATAGATTTGTTGGAATAGTACCTGTTGGTATCAGTGCATGGTGGTCTGTTAGTTTGCTATCATCAAATACATTTTTATTATCTGCATTAACTGTGCATTTTGAAGTGTATGCGGAATAATCTGTTTTATTTAACTTATCTAATACATTTTTAGCTAAATTAATATTACTTGATGATAATACTTCACTGTCTGTTCTAGGATATGTTGTGTATTTTCCATCATATAAGTTTTGTAAAATATTAAGCACATTATTTGCACTAATACCCGCTTTGCTAGATGCTTCTTTTTGGATAGTTGATATAGAGTATAGTTTTGGTGATTTTTGCTTTTCTATTGTTTTTTTAACAGAAAATACTTGTGCTGCTACTTGTGAAGCAAGCTGTTGTAATATTTGCTCTGCCTCATCTAATGTTTTAAAAGATATAGTTTTATTACTATCATCTACCATCTTGCCTGTATAATCACTTTCTTTATTAAATATAGCCATTATTTCATAATAAGTTTCTGATTTAAATTCTTTTATCTCTTTATCTCGCATATAAACTATATTCACTACTGGTGTCTGCACTCTGCCAAGAGATATTATGCCATTTCCTTTTAATGTAGCTGCCCTTGTAGCATTTAAACCTACAATATAATCTGCCCGCTGTCTTGTAGCAGCAGCTCTGTAATATCTATCGTATTCTTTTAATGGCTTTAAATTATTTAATCCTTTTTCTATTTCATCAGGTGTTAGTGCTGCCGAAGTCCAAAAACGATACATTTTCTTATTTTCTGTATCAACACCAGATTGATTAATAATTAATCTGGCAATAAGTTCGCCCTCTCGTTCAGCATCTGTTGCAACTATAATAGTATTTACATCTTTTCTATTTATCTGTTTATTTATTACTTTAAATAATTTTTCTGCATCTTTTTCGCCAATTTTATATTGAACAGTGTTAGGGATAATGGGTAAGTCTTCCATATTCCAATTTTTATATTTTTTATCATAATCTTCGGGCATAAAAGGAACTATTAAATGACCTCGTGCAAAACATATAATATAATTACTACTTTCATAATATCCGTCATATTTATCAAATTTTTCCTGCTCTTTGCTAGACAATGCTTTCACAAAATCTGTTGCCTGTGATGGTTTTTCGCATAATATAAATTTTTTTGCCATAATAACCTCCATATTAATCTATATTTATTTATAGAGATGGAGTGTTACATTTATAGTGATAAGTAGTGAAAATATTGTATTGACAAGAGTTATTTGATTAAGTAAATTATTATTATGAATTATTCAATATTAAATAAAAATATTGGTGAAAGTATGCCATATACATTATCTATTCCTAATAATTTGATATATGAAAAAGATAATCAAATTATAATTTCTATCATAAGCTATATTAAAGATTTTGTTGATAAAATTCAAAGCAAATATATATTAATCAAAAATCGTAAAGATTTAGCCAAAACGATGGATATAGTTTATAATAATATGACAGATTTTCTTAACTATATTGAAGATTTAAGTCAAACTTGTAAGTGTGAAGAGGATTTTGAAAAAGTAGGGAATAATCTTATCAAATATGATGATACATTTTATAACTATTTACAAGAAATATATACAACATGCTATGATGCAAATGAGATAATTAAAAAAATTGATATAAAACAAAGAACAGAGAACGAACAGCTTACAAGTATTTTATTAACTACTTTTATTCTTATCTTCAAATTTTTAATAGATAGTGTAAATACTGTAAAGTTTAAGGATATTATTGAAAATGCAGAATGATAATGATGAGTTGTATATAACTGCATTAAAAGAAAATTCTTGTAAAAGCTGGTCTTGTTGTTTGGAACATTCTGGTATAAAAGCTAATATTTTATCTTTTTTAGAAAGGATATTTAAAAATAAAGATATACAAAATAGATATGTATCAAATGGTATAATAAGAACAGATTTTAAATTAAAAAATAGTAATACTAAATACAATATTATATACAAAAGGGACAATAATTCAACATCTATCTCACCAATCTTGTTATATCCAATGCCATGTAGTAATCAAGTTTGTTTATTTAATTGTGCTTATAACCAATATACTGGGCATTGATATTATTTTAGATATGTAATTACAGAAAGTAAAACAATTTTAAAAAATATTTATAATTTTAAAGGCTCAAATTAAATGAGCCTTTTTATATATAACAACTAGAAACGATAACCTGCTTGAAGACCTATGCGGAAATTATTCATAGTTCCAGCACCAAAAGAAGAAGCAGAATAGTCAAGTCTGCCACCTAAAAAGGCATTATTTTTAAAGTTATAATTAACACCTGCATTCATAATAAACCCAAGCCCAGATTTATGTATTGTTTCACTAGATGAATATTCGTTTCCATAATAATCAGTAGCATTATATTTTGCTTTTACTGTGTTATCAGCAATAGAAATACCTATTCCAAAAAAAGGCACCCAGCCAGCTTGCCCTCTTAATGTTTCTCTCTGAAATATTACCATTGGGCTAAATAAGAATGTGCCAACATCTTCTTTTAAACCATTTCCGTGGTCTATTGAACCACCACTGTAAGATAAATCTAATGCAAACGCAAGCCATCTAAAAAAACTAATTTTTGCCGTAATAGCACCACCGCCACCATTAACAGTATCTGATATATAGCCATTATTAGTAGCCCAAACTGCATCATAAAAACCATAGACACCAAGAGTAATAGGGTATGGGAATTTTTTTACATAGTTTTCATTTAACCATGTTCTATTATCTTGGTTTTGCACCTTTGTATCTGAACTTTGTGCAAAAGCAGATACTGAAATTAAAAAAATACTAAGTGTTAAAATAACTTTTTTTATCACACTTATCCTCCATTTAAAAAATATGGAGACAATTATATACGGGGGGGGGAATTGTCAAGTTGAAAATTTGTTTTTTCACTACAAGTTTTTTACCAGCATTTTGACAACTTATAAATTTAAATAATTAATACAAAAATTATTGTATTTTTTTGAAAAATATAATATTACATTATCGCACTAGCACCATAATGGTCATATAATTTTGGAGTTTATATTATGTCAAAAAAATATTATGCAGTTAAAAAAGGGTATCAAACAGGAATTTATACAGATTGGTCAGAATGTGAAAAACAAGTTAAAAATTATTCTGATGCAGAATATAAAGGTTTTCAAACGATAGATGAAGCTAAGGAATATTTAGAAAATAGCAAAATAGATAGTGATAAATTAAGTTATGCAGATAAACAGGATTTATCAGGTGTGCATATTTATGTTGATGGTAGCTACTCAGATACAAGAAAAATTGCAAGTTACGGATTTATTGTAATAGAAGATGATAAAGAAATATATAGAGACTTTAACATAGTAAGAGATAATATAGAAACACGCAATGTAGCTGGTGAATTGACAGGAGTAATATCTGCATTGAAATGGGCAAAAGAGTATGGATATAAAAATATTTGTATTCATTATGATTATGAAGGTATTGAAAAATGGGCAACAGGGAGCTGGAAAACAAACAACAATAGAACAAGTTCATACAAAACTTTTATAGAAAGTATTAAACATGAAATAGTTATAAATTTTGTTAAAGTTAAAGCTCATACAGGAGATAAATATAATGAATTAGCAGATACACTAGCTAAACATGCACTATCATGCAAAAATAAAAATGATATAGTTAATAATAATGATCCATACAATAAATCATTTAGTATCACAGATACTAGAAATGTATTTAATAATTTAATAAATCATTTAACTGATACATTTGAAGTTTCAAACAGACAAGTAAAAAATGGTATACAATATGTTATTTCTCATAACAAAGAACAGTTTTTTATTACATATTATGATAATATGAGAGTATTATTTCAAGGTAAACCTTGTATTATATATGAGGAAATAATAGTTTTTTTATCAAGTATTGATAATATTACAAATGAAATCAAAAAAATGAATGAAAGTTTTTATAACTTTAAATCAGAAGAAATAGATTTAAAATACTATTTACCTAAATCATATAATATTTTTCCTCATAAATTGTTTGTTATTTTACAGCCATCATTATTAGAAAAACCTACATATGAGCTACAAGATTATTCAATGTATATATTTCCAGCATTAAGAGCATTAGAAGGTTCATTAAAATACTTATTGGCTTTTTATGGTATAGAAATTAATATAAATAATAAAAAGTATGGTAATTTTGTGTGTTTTGATGGTAATACTTGTAAATTACAAAGCAAATATAGAAAAATAATAGAGAATAAAAATAAAAATCTTGTAGAATATATAGAAAATATGTATAAATATTATAAGAACAATAGACATCCAATATTTCATACAAACTCTTTATTGGATGAAATTAAAACAGTAGAAAATTATGGTGAAGTTAGAATATATATTAAAGAAATACTAGGTTTATTAGATGAAGCTTTTTATTTACATAATTTAAATGGATAAAAACTATGAAGACTTTTAAAAAAATTAAATTAAAAAATAGTGAATATAATTATATTTTCATTGCAACAGATAGTGATACATCTATAATGGAAGCAATACCCTTAATAAAAAAAATAAATCATAATGCTAAAATTTTATTTGATATGTTTTTAAAACAAGGAAATAATAGCAGGCGATTTATAGAATATAACTATATTCAAAATGAAGATATTAATATAAATGGTTTTCAAACAGTTAATAATATTTCTGATGATATATTCAATACAACAAAATCTTTTTTCAAAAAAAATATTGATTTACTTGATAATGGTGCTTTTCCAAACAGTTTTAAACTTGCCTTTAAAAGTCAATTATGATTAAAATTATTTAATAAAAAATAATCTCTTATAAACAATTATTTCTTGCAGTCTATTACAATGCAAGAGTATCAATTTTAATATAAAAACAAGAGTTTTTTATTAATAAACATTGTCTATTTTATTCTTTTTATAATTTACAATTTGACAATATATATTTTCTTTCAAAAAAATGAGATACTAGTCTATATCCTTTTTTTATTATTGAAATTTTGCTAAAATTATAATATATTTTTTCCAATTTAAAAAGGGAGGATATAAATGAAGAAAACTTTATTTATTTTATTTGCTATTTTAATCTGGGGGGGGGTGGGTAGCAGGCTGTTCTGATGACAGCTCTAATAATACAACAAATAACAGTGATATTGATAAAGGCAATGGCACATATCAAGAAATTGCAGATATTTATTTACCTAATGATTATCCAATACCAAATATTTCAAATACTTTAAATTACACATCTACTATAAACTCACACAATACAAGAGAACTAACTCTTACTACATTAGTATCAGACGAAGAGTTTAATCAGCTTATTAATACAATTAAAGGTTATTATTCGTGCTTTACTGATAATGAAAATGGAACATATTCAGGGGATTCTGAAAATCATACAGTTATTCTTGTTTATACTAGCAATATTTTAATGATAAAATATGTTTTCAAATATTAATATTCTGTAAATACTCATTTAAAATTATTAATAATATATAAGTCTCATTGATGAGGCTTATATTATTCCTTAATTTTTTTATATATATCCCCACGACTTCCAATATATATTACTATAATCATAATTCTATCTTTATGAACTTCAAATATTGCTCTATAACTGCCTATTCTTAACCGATAAGTATAATCATTAGAACAATGATATTTTTTTATATCATATTTTTTTACATTTTCTTTATTTTTAGTTAATTCTTGAAATGCCTTATAAAACTTTAATCCTTCTAGTTTATTACTAAATAAGAACTTTTCAGCATATTTTTTATATAATACTTTATAGTTATAATAACTCATTTAATGAGATTTCCCTGCAAGTATCATTATCATCTATTTGTTTTAAGATTTCATCTATTTCTTTTTGTTCACTATCTTCTACATAACTACAATTTTTTTTAAGAAATTCAGCTAAATCTTGTTTCTCAGCTTCTTTAATACAGCTTATAGCAGCATTCCTTATAAATTCTGAAAATGTTTTACCATTTTTTTTACAATAATCTTCTATTAGTTGGTTTTCTTCTAATGATAATGTAATATTTTTTCTTAGTGCATTAGCCATTGTATGCCCTCACTACTATTATATTTATCATGCGTATCATACATATAATATATATCAATCATATATTAAAGTAAATAGGTTTATATTGAATATCATTATTGAGCCCATTTTTATAATAATTAAGTATTGTTTATTTTAATATTAAAAACTATTCCTTTTTTAGTATAATACTTCATAAAACTATCTTTCTTCCTGATGGTTTGAAATACTATATTTTTATTTCCTAGGAATATTAAAAGTGTATGATATGAATTTCTATCTAATGGATAATAACTACCATCATCTGCTTTACAGTCATATTCAACAAGTTCATTAAAATCATCATCACTCATTTCTGATAAATTAATCATTTTAACATCTATAAGTTGAGCTGATGTTTGATTATGCAGTTTAAGGAAGTTTTTATTAAATTTGACTACTGGCATTATACACCAACCGAACTAATTTGATGTATTTTTGATATTTTATTATTTATTCTATTTAATTTAATAGTTAATAGCATAGTTTCTTTATAATAGTCTTTACTAACCATAACAGCAGGTCTTTCAAGTATTATATGTGGATATTTTTTCTTCTCTACCATTGCTATATTTAATATTCCAAAAGTATCTGGAATACTATTATAACTAATATTATTTAAGCGTAATAAAAACCTGTAATCTCCAATTGTTTTTTGTTTATTTTTTAATAGAATATCTAAATCATGCTGTTTAGCAACTACTTCTACAACTGCACTTTGTCCTGTATTATAAAATAATAGAAAATCAGGTCGTTCAGAAATATCTAAATCACTTAAATCTGATTGTTTATATAATAATCGTGTTTTTGGAAAGCGGTATGTATTAAATTCATCAATATTTTGTTGTGAAAAATTTTTAGAATTTAAGATAATTCTTCTTTTGAGAAAACAGTCAGTAAATAAATCAGATAATTCATGTTTATTCATAATAAACCTCTTTATTTAGTAATAAATAAAGAGTGTTACATTTTTATATATTCTATAAATTTAAATATTCTACTATATATTATTTTTATTACTTATATTATACTTCATCATCTATTCTATCCATATCAATATTGATATTATTATCTATAAAATATTCTTCTGCCGCAAGCTCAATACTCATTTCATCTCCGTTATTTAGTAATTGCCAATATAGACTATAACAAATATGCAATATTTTATATATAGATGAATTTTTACACAAAAAAAGCTCTCAGTAATGAGAGCTAAAATATTTAGAAAAAATTCCTAGAATGGAACTTCTTCATCAGTGGCTGGAGCCAACACTTCTTCTTTATTTTCTTTTGTTGGAATGGACGCATCTAATACAATAAGTTCTACTTGATTTACCCAGCTTCCATCTTCTTTCTGATAACTATTTGTTTGCAACTTTTCAGCTGCTGTATTCACCTTTTCATTCCTTGATATATTTAAAATATATCCATATCATTTAATTTAAAATATATTATATTTAAATTTAAATTAGACTGTCAAGTATTTATTTTGAAAAAATATTATAATAGAAAATAAAAATACCTATCATTATTTAATAGGTATTTTTAGATAATTTAGTTTGAATTATTTATTTTATGAATCTACTGAAACAAGCTATAACTTTACCTATGACGCGAATTGATTCATTATTGTATTCTTCTGGCGTATAAATTATTGTATCATAATTAGGATTATCTGATTTCACAAGCATATTGCCATATTTATCTTTATCTAGCCTTTTCACTCTTACTCCCACAAAATCATCATCAATAATATATATACCTGATTGAAATATAAAATCACTTGTATATTGACGAATATTAAGAACAAATAGTATATCTCCCTCAAATAGAGTTGGTTGCATACTATCACCTTCAACTTTTATGGCATAAACATATTTAAGTGGGTATCCAAAGTCTATCAAATCTTTTTTTACTTCAAGAAATGTGCTTGATACATTTTCATTAATATTTCCATGACCAGCAGAAGCTTTAATATTATCATAATATATGATTTGAACAGTTTTATTTTGTTCTTCATGTTCGTCATGTTCTACTAAAAAATAATCTAATGAATATCCAAAACGCTTAGAAAAAGCATATAGATTATCTAAACTTAATGTTGGTTTAGTTCGTTTAAGAAAAGAGTTTGTATTACCTTGGTTTATATTTAATTCATCAGCTATCTGTTTTACGGATAAACCCTCAGCGAATATTAATCTTTTAATATTGCTAGCTATAATATCATAGTTCAATTTTTTATCCATAGTTAAATTCCTTTAATTAATAATTGTTAGTTACTATATCTTATACTACTTTTTTAAAAAATAATATAGCAAAATTTAAATATGAATAATTAAATTTAAATTAATAATACTTGAATAAATTTAAAAACTGTTTGTAATATATGTATAATAAATAGTATACGAGGTATAATATGAAATTAGATATTAAAGATTTTTTAATATAACAATTATTCAGAAAAGAATTAGATGAATTAACTATTGGTTTACTATCATATAAATTAGATAAAATGATGCCTGAATTTTCTTCAAAAATTTTAACTATTAGTTTTTTATTTATAGTAGATGAGATGAAAATAAATCAGCAGAAAGAAGAAAAGAAAAAGCTATGTCAGAAATTAACAGGTAAAATGTATTAAAAAGATGTTTAGGTATATTAATAATCATAAGCAATATACTATTTTAAAAAATGAATGGGTGTTTGTGAATAAGCACAATACGCCATTTATGCGGTATCAATCTATTCATGAATACTGGAATCGTATTCTGCTTGCCTGCTCGTTAAGGCATAGAGAAGCGTATCAAATGCGTCATAGTTTTGCATGTAATTCACTATCATCAGGTTTTGAATTAAGTTATGTTCAGATGATGTTAGGACATTCTAGTCTTGAAATGATTTTTAAAATTTATGGTAACTATATTCCAAAGAATAATTCTAAAAATGGCTTTAATTCTTCTCACTTTTGGGGAAATATTGGGGAAAGTAAAATTGCAACAAGATAAAATATTGATAATTAAACAAGTTTCTCAATACCGAAGAGGGGACTTGAACCCCTACGATTAAAAATCGGCGGATTTTGAGTCCGCTGCGTCTACCATTCCGCCACTTCGGCTCTTATTTGATTAGTGATTAAACATAATTTATTATAATTTGTCAATACTAAAAAATACATTATCAATTCTTAATACATTACTTTTAAGAATTAATCATTGAGAAATAATTAAAAATATGATAGAATAAACTTTTGAAATTATATTAAGGATTATGTAATGAATAATTTTATATCATATTTAAATAATTTTAGGGATTTAGTATGGGGAGTGCCTATGATTTTACTGCTTTTAGGCACTCACATATATCTTACATATAAAACTGGTTTTATACAGAGAAAGGTGCCACTTGGTATTAAATTATCTATAAAAAAAGATAATGGTGCAGCTGGTGATGTTAGTCAGTTTCAAGCATTGACAACTGCTCTTGCTTCAACTATTGGGACAGGTAATATTATAGGTGTTGGAACTGCTGTATATTTAGGTGGACCCGGTGCTGTATTTTGGTGTTGGATAACTGGTGTATTTGGTATTGCTACAAAATATGCAGAATCATTGATTGGTGTAAAGTATAGAGTGCAGTCAAAAGATGGCAGAATGCTTGGTGGTGCAATGTATGCTCTTGAACGGGGCTTAAATATGAAAAAAATGGCAATGGCATTTGCTCTTTTTGCTATGCTTGCATCATTTGGTATAGGTTGCTCTACTCAAATTAATGCTATTGCAGAAGTTTTTGATTCTAACCTTGCTTTTATAGGTGTTCCTCGTATATATATAGGTATATTTTTTGGTCTACTAACAGCCATAATTATCATTGGTGGTATTAAATCTATTGCAAGAGTATGTGCAAATTTAGTGCCTTTTATGGCAATTTTTTATATTCTAGGTAGCTTATATATACTTTTATTAAATTATGATTATTTAATTCCAGCTATAAAATCAATAATAACACTGGCTTTTACTCATGGCTCTATTGAGGGTGGCTTAATAGGGCAGGGAATAATCATTGCCGCACGATTTGGAATAGCAAGGGGGCTTTTTTCAAATGAATCAGGGCTTGGCTCTGCTCCACTTGTAGCTTCAGCTGCACAGACTAAAAATCCAGTTAGGCAAGCACTTGTTTCAGCAACAGGGACATTTTGGGATACTGTTGTTTTCTGCTTAATAACAGGCATTGTTATTGTATCTACTGTTATGAAATATCCAGAAGTTCACATGATAAATTTTCAAAATGGCGGTCAAATGACAACTGCTGCATTTAACCAAATACCTTATTTTGGTTCATTTATATTGATTATAGCTTTAACAACTTTTGCATACTCTACAATTTTAGGTTGGTCTTATTATGGCGAGCGTTGTGCAGAGTATTTATTTGGACGAAAAGCAATATTACCATACAAACTTTTATATATTGCAGTATTAATATTTGCACCAGTGCTTGCTCTTGATATGGTATGGACTATTGCAGATATTTTAAATGCCTTTATGGCTATACCAAATTTAATTGCTGTTCTTCTACTATCATCACAGATTGCAAAAGATACAAAATTTTATATAGATAATATTGATTATACTGATAAAGAAGAGATACCAATAGTTGATAAATAATCAAATATTTAGGAAAATATACTTGATAAACACATAAAAAAATAATAATATCAAATGCAGTTGTTAAAAAGGAAGAAAAATGGTTAATGCGGTTTTTATTGAAGGATTGATTTATGCAATGATGGTTCTAGGGGTCTTTATGACTTTTAGAATACTTGATTTTCCTGATATGACAGTGGATGGCTCTTTTGCAACAGGTGCCTGTGTTGCTGCTATCTTTATAGTAAATGGTTCTGATTTATATTTAGGTTTAGTTGTTGCAATTATAGCTGGAATTATAGCAGGTGTATTTACTGCACTTTTACATACACTTTTAAAAATACCTAATTTATTAGCAGGTATTATTACAATGACTATGCTTTATTCCATAAATACACGCATTACAGAAGGCAGAAGTTTTTTATCACTTCCTAATAATAAATATGATACAGCAGTTACAAATGCAGAAAGTGCAATCTCTGGTTTTTTTAATAATTTTGGTATAGAAATTAGTTCAAGTATAAGTATATTAATATTTTTCTTTCTTTTACTTATTTATATAAAAATACTTATAGATATATTTTTTAGAACAGATTTAGGCATATCTCTTGGTGCATTAGGTTCTAATGAACAGATGATTTTATCTCAGGGAATGAACCCGAATGTATTAAAAGTATTAGGTGTTGGTATGTCTAACGGTCTTGTTGCTTTAAGTGGTGCAATGTATGCACAATTTACAGGTAGTGCGTCCGTGCAAAGTGGTCAGGGTATTATTGTAGTAGGGCTTGCAGCTGTTATGATAGGTGAATTTTTAATCCGTTCTAATAAAATATGGCTTATAACTTTTGGTGTAATAATTGGTTCTATTATATATAAAGGAATAATATATTTTGGTTTAAAATATGGTTACGACATAGGTCTTGGGCCAAATGATTTAAAACTTATTTCAGGCATATTAATTATCTTAATTATTGTTACAAGTAAATTGCAAAATAAAAAAGGCAGAATTAAAAAAACAGCAGACCAAAAATCAAGTCCATTTATTGATAGTATATCTTTTTTTGTTGACAGTTTTATTAATAAAACATATAAATTATGGTTTTTATCATTATATATAATTCTTTTTATATATCCAATGATACTATTTTTTAAATATTGTTCCAATAAAGGTGATTTAATTTGGAATATGATTTTTGCTTTTACTGTATTATTTGCATTATTTTTACATATAAAATTCTTTTTAATGAGCAGGTATGGACAAAACAGCAAAATAAATAAAGTATTTAAAAAAATATCTTTTGGCATTAATAAACGAAATAAATCAGTTGCTGGTGCTGTTTCTGGCGAAGATTATAAAGGGGACAATGTATTAGTGCTTGAAAATGTATCAAAAAGTTTTTTTGAAGGCACACCTGATGAAAAGACCGTTTTAAAAAATTTATCATTAACTGTTAATAAAGGTGATTTTATTACAATAATAGGCTCAAATGGTGCAGGTAAATCTACTCTTTTTAATGTTATAGCTGGAACATATAAAGCATCATCTGGCAATATTATATATAAGATGAAAAATATTACAAAAATGCCTGAATATTTAAAGGCTGCTTTCATTGGCAGAATATTTCAAAATCCATTGCTTGGCACAAGTGGAGATATGGCATTAGAAGATAATATGGTAATATGCCGTAAAAAAGGTTTTAAACTTCCAATAATAAGCCTTAATAAGAAAGTAAGAACAGAATTTGCAACACATGTGTCCCGTCTTAATATGGGGCTTGAAAAAAGGCTTGCAGATAATGTTGGTTTATTTTCTGGGGGACAACGGCAGGCTCTTACATTACTTATGACAGCTATGAGCCATCCAGAACTTGTGCTTTTAGATGAACATACAGCTGCCCTTGACCCTGATAATTCTAATAGAGTAATGGAACTTACTTTAAAATTAAGAGAAGAATATGGTCTTACAATGATGATGATTACCCATAATATGCAACATGCAATAAAATATGGTAATAGACTTTTAATGATGGATAACGGTGAAATCATTATGGATATTGCAGGTAAAGAAAAAGAAAATTTAACAGTAGAAGCTATTATGGAAAAATTTAAATCTATTAGAAAAGATGAATTAACAGATGAAAAACTGCTACTTACAAGATAGGTAAATATGATATTAACTGATTTTTTACAAGGTTTTTTGCTAGAACTTGGTTTAGTGATGACTGTGGGCTTGCAGAGTGCTTTTATTTTAAAGCAAGGCATACGCAGGGAATATGTTATTACAGCTGTTCTTACTTGTTTTTTTAGTGAAACATTGCTTGTAACAATAGGCATTGCTGGTATGGGAGCATTAGTGCGTTCTATACCACATTTATATGAAATAATTACAATAATAGGTATTGTTTTTTTACTATTTTATGCTGGCAAATCATTATATGCAGCAGTAAAAAAGAATGACTATATAGTTATAGAAAACGAAGAACGAGGACTTATATCAAGAAAAGAAGTTTTACTCTCTGGGCTAGCTTTTGCTTTGTTAAATCCACATGTGATTATTGATACAACAATAATGGGTTCTTTGGCAGCAAACTTTTATCCTCATCATTGGATATTTGGTTTAGGTGTTATAAGTGCAGCTTTTGTATGGTATTCATTTCTAGGAACAGTTGGTTCTACTCTTGCAAAACCTTTAAACCATCCTAAAACATGGAAAATTATTAATGTTTTTATTGCAGCTCTCTGTATATATATTGCCACTCAATTTATCTATAATTTTAATAATCCAAATCATGAACACAACCATATTAATTTATTTCATGTTTTTGGTGTTGATGATAGTATTATTGAAGATATACATAATCATAATGAAAGATGCGATGACATTTATAATACTCATAACCACAGCCATAATGAATAAATATTATTTATTTTTTAACCTTTTTTATAATATCAGTTATTGCAATAATTAGTGCAAATATTGCAGGAAATGTATTTACAAGTAGTTTATTAATATTATCTATATCTTTAATAAGAAAGTGTATAATAAGCAATAGTTCAAAAAAACCTAAAATATATATTTGTTTAAAAATTATCGTATATAATACATCTTTTAAATATTTATTTTTTTTATTTTCTTTTGCTTCTTGTATATTTTCTTTTATTATCTTTGTTTTTGTTTCATCACATAGCTCATCAGCATTAGCATAAGTAAGTCTATATTTATTATCAAATAATAATAGTAGATATATAAATAAAGAAATAAGCACAGTAATAGAAAAACAGCACACTGCAAATAAAAGCACTGTCCAATCTTTACTAAATATATACTGAGTAATAAAAAATATTGTAAAAACTGCAATTAATGTTACAGATATATTTTTAAAATTAAATTTATATTTCATAAATGTAGTATAGAAGAAAATTTACAAAAGTAAATAGTCTATTGTGTATGTTTTTTTAATATGATAAATTATATAAAGATTGAGGTTAAAATGAAGAAAATAAAAGAATTTATCAATAGATTATATAGATATGGTTACTTAAAGTTAATTATTCCAATAAAAAAAGAGCGTCATAATCCAAAATATATAGCAAGAGGAACAGCGATAGGGCTTTTCTGCGGATTTACACCTATGATATGGCAAATGTATATTGTGATGCTTATATGGGTTATTTCAAGATTTTTTAAATTTCATTTTAGTCTACCAATAGGACTGGCTTGGACATGGGTAAGCAATTATTTTACAAATCTACCACTTTTTTATCTATATTATATAACTGGCTCTATGCTTATGGGGCAGGAAATAGGTGGTTATAATGAATTTATAAGTTTTTTTCAAAATGGGATAATGGAAGGGGTAAAGCTAACATTTATATCATGGGGAAAACCTATTCTGCTTGGAAGTCTAACATTTATGATATTTTTTTCTACTACTGGATATTTTATTAGTTATAAATACGCATGTAGATTGCGAGATAAATATATTGCAAAGAAAATACAGCATAAGCAACTGGAAGAAATTATATTATAGATAAAATATATAAAAAACATTACTATTATACTGTGCAATATTTAAAAAAATAAAAGCCGTCTAAATATATCAGACGGCTTAATCTCCAAGTTTATTTATATAAAAGTGCCAATAATTTTATATTTTATTATCATATTTTTGCAGACCATCACTATAACCTGCATGTTTTTGTATAAGTTGACCAGTTTCAAGCTCTACAACATCACCATTTGCTTTTCTAATCTCTATTACAGGCTCACTTCCACTAATCTGTGCTGTTTCAATAGTTATAACTGCCTGCACACCTATTGAAGTCATCGCATTATAATTTTTTTCTTCATCAGATAATTCTTTATTACCGATTGAATTTGTGTGCATATTTGATTGATATGCAGCAAATCCGTATTTGATTGTTAAAGAAGAGCTTTTTATATTATCTAAATTATTTCCAATATTATTTAAAGCATTTTCATCATTTGCAGCAACTTGTAGTGCATTAGATATACTGTAACTTTCTGTGTGGACATAAGTATGGATAATATTTCCATTTTCGTCCATTGATACAGCCATCTGTTGAGCAATAACATTATATTTAGTGCCATCTTCTAATATACCGCTTTCTTTTTTAGCAGAGTTAAAAAAATCTTCTAGTTTTGTATTAATCTGTTCTGCAAATTCTGGGTTAGCATTCATTTTTTCTTGTAGGCTAGCAGGTAAATATACAGCATAAGAGCGTTCATTAACCGTCATAACATTACTACCAAAAAGTATATCGGAAGTATTTTCCCAGTCTCCCAGTTTAAAGTCTGGAAGGTATCCATCATCAGTAGTATTATATTTCCAGCTAAATTCAGGCTTATCTATTATTTCTGCTTCCACTTCCTCTACTTCTTTTGTGCCTGAAATATTAATACTATCCATATTTTTCGGCAGTGTAGTAGGTAAATTTGTTGAATTATTTTTTGATGATTTACTATTATCATCTGTATCAATATCATTACTAGGATTTTGTAATGTATTTAAATAGTTAAGATAAATGCTGTTAGTTACTATCATAAAAAGCCTCCGCTTTAATGCTAATGATTTAATAGCAATAAGTGTGCCAAAGTGATTGTTTTGATTTTATGGAATACATTACATAAAAATTTGATAAAATTATGTGTTGTATTACATAAAAAAGTATATATAATATGTATTATATTACATAAAAATAAGTTTATTTAGAGGCATACTATGTTAGATGATTTATTTATGAATAGTAGAAATTTTGTAAAAAAAAATAATTTATCATTTAAAAGATATTTTATTGAAACATATAATTTAAAACATAGACTTTCTATTATAAAAGGTGCAAGGGGTATTGGTAAAACAATAACAATAGCACAGTATATGGCAGAATATGATTTAGATAAATCATTATATATAAGTCTTGATGATATATTGCTGGGTAATGATTTTACAATGCTGAAAGTGGCAGAAGAATTTTATCTGCATGGTGGTCTTCTTTTATGTTTTGATGAGATACATAAATATAATAACTGGTCGCAGGAATTAAAAAATATTTATGATAAATATGAAAAATTAAAAATAATAGTTTCAGGTAGTTCTGCTATGCACATACATAAGGGAAGTTATGATTTAAGTAGAAGAGCAGTTGTATATAATATGGACGGTATGAGCTTTCGCGAATTTTTAAATATGCACTATGGATATTGTTTTGAGAAATGTAGTTTAGTTGATATTTTAAATAATCATACAGACATAGCAGAATATATTATAGATAATTTAAAAGATAATAAAATTATTCCGTTATTTAATAATTATTTAAACTATGGTTATTACCCATATTCTATTGATATGAAGAATAAAGACGACTATTATAGAACATTGCTTCAAAGCATCAATACATCAATAGAAAGTGATTTACTTTCAGTCTACCAAAATTTAAGTGGTGTAAGTATAAATAAAATAAAGAGACTTCTCATCAGTATAATGTCTAGTGTCCCATTTAAACCTAATTTATCAGAATTACAAAATAAATTGGATATAAAAGATGCAAGAACATTAAAAGAATATTTATCTTACCTTGATGATGCGGGTATTATTAAAATGTTAATGACAAATAGTATGGCATATAAAAATATTGATAAGCCAGAAAAAATTTATATTGCAAATACTAATATTATGAATTTAGTTAATAGCAATAAAGGCAATATGCGGGAAACATTTTTTTTAAATCAATTAAGCTGTTATTACTCCATATTATCTAATGGAAAATCAATTTATGCCAGCAAAAAGGGTGATTTTATATGCGAAGAAAAATATATATTTGAAGTTGGCGGTAAAAATAAAGATTTTAATCAAATAAAAAATATAGATAATTCATACCTTGCAATAGATGATATAGAAATAGGGTATAATAAAAAAATACCACTATGGTTATTTGGATTTTTATATTAAATTTAGGTTGTTGTATGTTATCTTCATAATATTAAAATATTATTTATAAATATTAATATTAAATTAATAATAACTAAATACAAATACACATACATACTATAATGCTTAAATATCTGTTTCTATAAACTATTTATTAAGTTAAATATATTTTTAAAGGATAAATAACAAAAGCCCTTATTCAAGGGCTTTATATGTATAAGTTTTATATTAATAAACTTATTTTGTAACGCTTTTTACTAATTCTGTAAAAGCTTCCGGAGCATTTATTGCCATTTCTGAAAGCACTTTACGGTTTAAATCTATACCAGCTTTTTTCAGATTACCCATAAGTTTGCTGTATGAAGTATTATTTAATTTAGCCGCAGCTGAAAGACGAGTAATCCATAATCTTCTCATATCTCTTTTTTTCCTGCGTCTGTCTCTGTAAGCATAGCATAAAGCTCTTTCAACAGTAGGGCGAGCTATATTGTAAACTGTCCTTCTTCTGCCTCTATACCCCTTTGCTAATGCAAGTATATTTTTTCTTCTTCTTCTAGTTTTGTAACCACCTTTAGCTCTAGGCACTTTTTCCTCCTTGTTAAGTTTTAGACTTAGGTTATTTGATTTTGCCTGTCATACGGCGGCCTAATGCCGTATACATAGCGATTTCGTTTATAAGATAATATACACTATCTTATGCGTAAGGCATAATGCGTCGCATATTTGCTGCCACTGTGCCTGTAACAACGCCTGTTTCTTTTAATTGGCGTTTACGCTTTCTACTCATACCAGTAGCAATATGTCTCATTCCTTGTTTTTGGAAAATGAGCTTACCATTAGCACTGATTTTAAAGCGTTTTTTTGCACCCTTATGGGTTTTCACTTTGTGCGTAGCCATGTTTACTCCTTTATAGTTTATAGCTTTACAAAATTAAGCGTTTATTTAGTTGCCTTTGGGGCAATAATCATTATTTGCTGTTTGCCTAATATTTCAGGTTTTTTCTCCATAGAGCCTAAATCTTCCACATCTATGGATATTTTATTTAAAAGTTCGGTGCCAGAATCAAGAAACATTATTTCTCTACCACGATAGCGAATAACTATCTTGACTTTATCACCATCAGTTAAAAAGCGTCTTATATGTTTAAGTTTAACATTATAATCATGCTCTTCAATTTTAGGGCGGAATTTAATTTCTTTAATATCAATCTGATGTTGACGCTGTTTTTTACGAGCCTCTTTTTCTTTTTTGTTCTTTTCAAACTTGTATTTACTGTAATCCATAATACGACATACAGGTGGTTTTGCATTAGCAGCAACTTCCACTAAATCAAGTCCTTTATCCTTAGCAGCATCAAGTGCTTCATGTAACGATAAGATACCCATAGCCTGCCCGTTATCATCAATAAGTCGGACTTCTGTGGCAGTTATCTCTTCATTAACCCTTTCTTTGTCTCCATCTTTAACTGACGGTATAATACACCTCCAATTAAGAGAAAATTACTCTCTTAAATCTTTTTAATTATATATAATATTATTCAGCCCACAATTCAAGAGATTTTGTGTCTATTAATGATTTTAATACACTAAAATATTCGGAAAAATCAAGATTATTTTTTGTTTCTCCATTTCTCAATCGGACAGAAATTTTATTTTCATTCATTTCATTATTGCCAACAACTATCATGTGTGGCACTTTTTCCATTTGTGCTTCTCTGATTTTATAGCCTATTTTTTCGTTTCTAAAATCTTTTTCAACTCTTATACCTGATGATTTTAATTCATTATATAGTTTTGTAGCATATTCAACACTTTCATCTGTAATATTCATTACTTTAACTTGTGTTGGAGCAATCCATATAGGAAAAGCACCTGCAAAATGTTCAATTAATATACCTAAAAATCTATCAATAGAGCCTAAAATAACCCTATGGAGCATAACAGGGCGATGTTTTTCGCCATCTTGTCCAATATAGCTTAAATCAAATCGTTCTGGCAGGTTGAAATCGCACTGTATCGTAGCACATTGCCAAAGTCTTCCAATAGCATCTTTTAATTTAATATCTATTTTAGGTCCGTAGAAAGCTCCATCACCTTCATTAATAGTATAGTCTAGTCCATTTGCTTTAAGAGCATCTATTAATGCTTTTGTGGCAGTATCCCATATTTCAACTGAACCAATAAATTTTTCTTCTGGTCTTGTTGATACTGTATGTATAAATTCAAAGCCAAAAATATCCATTATAGTTTTTATGAAATCTAAAATATTTGTGATTTCTTCTAAAAGCTGGTCTTGTCTGCAAAAAATATGTGAATCATCTTGTGTAAATGCTCTAACTCTCATTAGACCATGTAAAACACCTGATTTTTCATGTCTGTGAACTGTTCCAAGCTCAAAATATCGTAAAGGTAAATCTCTATAACTGTGTAAATCGTTTTTATATATCATAATGTGAGATAAGCAGTTCATAGGTTTTATACCATACTCTATACCGTCTATCTCTGTAAAATACATATTTTCTTTGTAGTTATCGTAATGCCCTGAACATACCCATAAATCTTTTTTAAGTATTGTAGGTCCATAAACTATATCATAACCTCTTTTAATATGTTCTTCTCTTTCAAATTGCTCTAAAACAGCTCTAAGCATACCACCCTTTGGCAGATATATTGGAAACCCTGCACCAGCATCTTCTTCTATTGTGAAAAGTTTAAGTTGTTTTCCAAGGCGTCTATGGTCGCGTTTTTTAGCTTCTTCAAGCATATTTAAATAATCATCAAGCTCTTTTTTAGAGAACCAAGATGTGCCATATATCCTTTGAAGTTGTTTGTTTTTTTCATCACCTCTCCAATATGCACCTGCAACAGATAAAAGTTTAAAATGTTTTATTTTATTAGTAGCAGAAACATGAGGACCACGGCAAAGGTCAGTAAAATCACCTTGTTCATAAAGGGAAACTGTATCAACACCTAAATCTTTAATAATTTCAACTTTATAGTTTTCATTTTCTTTTGTAAATCGTTCTATTGCTTCACTTGATGATATTTCTTTTCTATTAATAGCAATACTTTCAGAAGAGATTTTTGCCATTTCTTTTTCTATTTTTTCTAAATCTTCAGAAGTAAATGGAGTATCTCTATCAAAATCATAGTAAAAGCCGTTTTCTATAACTGGGCCAATAGTTACTTTTGTCTCTGGGTAAAGTCTTAAAACAGCTTGTGCCATTAAATGTGCTGTGGAGTGGCGAAGAATGTCTAATGATGCTTCATCAGATTCTGTTAATATTTTTATGTTATCTCCATCATGGATAGTGGTATTTAAATCTACAAGTTTATTATCAACCATGCCTGCAACTGCTTTTTTTGCAAGGCTGTTTGATATTTTTTTAGCAGCATCAAGTATTGATGAATTATTTTCTAATTCTAAACTGCTACCATCAGGTAATTTTATATTCATAATTAACCCCATTAAAATATATAGGCATGAGCGGGATTGAACCGCTGACATTTGCCACGTCAAGGCAACGCTCTCCCACTGAGCTACACGCCTGAAAGCTTACATAGTAAATAAAATTTATAATAGTAAAAAGGCTATTAGTCAATAAAAATCATATAATAATAAAGAAATTTCTTAAATTTATAAGAATATAAACTTAATTTCCTTTAAACTGTTCTATTATCATTTTTAGTCTTTCTGTTCTCTGTTGTATATGGCTTATTGTTTTATCCACTTCATTTACTGCGGCATTACTTTCTTCAATGCCGTTTGCTATTGTTTGAGTTTTATCAGTAACATCTTGTATAGTGTGGAATTGTTTTTCAAAACCAGCTATCATATTATGAGTTGCATTTGTAATATCATTTACCCCATTAACAGTAATAGCAAATGAAGATGCTGTTTCTTCAATCATATTAACACCAGTAGCAACACTTGTATCTGCTAATTTCATAGCACTTGCTGCTTGTTCAGATTCATTTTGTAGTGTAGATATAATATTTTCTACTTCGCTTGTAGCTTTTGTAGTTCTTTCTGCAAGTTTTCTAACTTCATCAGCAACCACAGCAAATCCTCTGCCTGCTTCACCTGCTCGTGCTGCTTCTATTGCTGCATTTAAAGCTAGTAGATTTGTTTGGTTTGCAATATCATTAATAACTGTAATTATTTCGCCAATATGAGTAGAGCTTTCAAGAAGATTATCAATAGTTTTAGATAGCTGATTAGTATTATTGCTTATTTCAACCATTGTATTTTTTACATTATTTAATTTATTTTGTCCTTCAATTGTCATTTTAGTAGTTTCATCAATATTAGATAAACGCTGTTCCATTTCAGATGTTGCAGTTTCTGAATTATTTTTTATATCATTCATATCAATAACAATATTGTTAATCTGTTCTGCCTGAGAGCTAAAAGTGGCAGAAAATTCTTCCATAGTAGCAGCAAGTTCGTTATTAGCTGATGATACTTCTATAATAGAGGAACGAACTTCGCTAACTATCTCACTTGTTGACTTATTAAAACTATTTATAGAATTTATAATAGAGCCTAATTCATCATTTTTATCATATTTTAATTCAAGTTTTAAATCTTTATTTTCAGCCATTTTATATATTTGGCTGGAATATTTCCCAAGTGGTGAAAGTAATACTTTTAGTAATGTATATAATATTCCTATACCTATAACAGCAATCAATAAAATAGTTAAAGATAATAATAGTGATGATTTGATTATTGCATTAAACATTAAATTTTTATCAAATTCATAAAAAATATTAAAATCATAATCTTTTACTGGCATAATTTGTGCAAGTTTGCTGTGATTATTATATTCATATTCAACAGGTTCAATATACTGCTGTTGATGATTATTCATTCTATCAACTGTATAATTATATAAATTCTGTGGAAACAGCTCTTTTATATTTTTATAAATTAATTCTTTATTTAATGCAGATACTATCATACCCGAATTATGTATAACTAATATCTGCCCATTATAATCTTTATTAGGCATTTCTTGTAAATCATTATCTATATTAAAAGTTAAATCTACTAAAAAAACACCTTTTGTTCCATCTTTCTTTTTTAGTGGATAAGAAAATGAAATTAACATTTTTTTAGTAGAAAAACTTAAATAAGGTTCACTTATAACTATACCGTTACTATTTATGCCATTTTTATACCATACTCTTGTTTTAGGGTCATAGTCTGGTGCTACTTTATAAGATGAGTTCACAAATAAATCACCATCTTCAAATGCTGCAAATACATTAATATATCCGTTAGTATTTTTATAAGATTCTAGTATATCTTGTATTTCTTGTTTTGGTCTATCAAATGTAATGGCTTTTGTAAAACTAACAATATTATTTTCATACATTTTTAAATTTAGATGTAATATTTCAGCTAAATTATTAGTAATGCGAAACTGTGTATGCTTTGAAGAATTAAGTTGATTATTAGAAAGTGATATAAAAATCGCAAATATTGCAGTTAAAGATACTGTTGATAATATTAAAATAGCGGTTATAATAACTTTGCTTTTGATAGATAAATTTTTCATATTTGCTATTGACCTCGTGATGAATTGAAAGCAAATAATATCATATAAACTTTATAAAAAGCAAGTTAAAATACAAATGATAAGTATGTGTAAAGTTATCGTTATTGTTTTTTAAAAAAAATTTTTAGTTGACAAATTTCAAAAAATTTATACCATAAGGTCAAGTATGTAAGCGGAAGTGTGGTGTAATTCCACTACTGCCCCCGCAACTGTAATATAGGACAAATTCATTATTAACCACCTGAAAGTATAGCTTGATGGGAAGGAATGAGTAAGGATGATGATTAAGTCAGGAGACGCTGCATACTTATTAAAAACAAACTTTCGGGAGGAAGGCTATGAATTTATTGATACCTTGTTATCTTATCTAATATCTACTTTATTTCATTTTTAATTTTTTACTTATTTTAATTTATAGGGAGAAGTTTATGAAAAAACTTACAAGTATTATACTGCCATTATGCACAGTATTTCTTTTTTCTGCTTGTGCAGAAGATTCGGATAACAATAACAAAAGAATAGAGCCAGTTGTCAGCGAAGGGCTTTCAGATAATGCAATATTGCATGATAGTGCAAAAATAGGAAAAGTGTCATTTAAACCAGCTAACCATCTTACTAATGGTAGTTCTTATTCTTGGTCTATTGATGGGGGGGCACTTGAAAATAATAACCAGCAAGAAGTTACTGCTGAATTTGCAAGTGCAGGAACTTATATTGTTACTTTAAATGTAGATGGCACAGAATATAAAGGCAATATTGTAATACCAGAAACACAAGATTATGAAATAGATATGGGAGCAAGTCATACTATTATATCCGATAAATCTCAAAAAAGGCTTTTTGTTTATGGGAATAATGATAAAGGTCAGCTTTGCATAGAAAAATCTATCCTTTCGTTAAATGAACCTAGAATTTTAAAATCATATATAGATGTAATATCATCAGTTGCAGCAGGAACAAGTCATACATTATTTACAGATAACAGTAATATATATAGTTGTGGTGATAATCATTATGGTCAGTTAGGAATAGGCAATACTGATGAAATAGAAAATGTGGCTAATGTATCAATTCCATCAAATGTAACATACCGTAGGATTTTTGTTTCAGCAGGTGGCGATATGTCTGTTGCTGGTGCAGAATTTTTAGATGGTAGCGACCCAAAAATAACAATTTACTCTTGGGGATATGATGATAGTTTAGAAAATAAAATACGATTTTCAGTAAATGATGTTGTAACAGCAGCAAAATCTCGTGAAGATGTTTTATTATCAACAGGCAATAATTTTTCTGTTATTAGAGCAACTGCTAGTTATAATGTATATTCTTTTGGTATAAATGATAAATGGCAACTTGGAAGAATACAAGGTGCTGGAACTGGATATGCAAGTAAGGGAGAAGAAAATAAAAATAGCCCTGATGAAAATCCAACATTAAATAAAACAGATATGGCATCTGGTTTTGTATATACACCATACGGAGAAGAGGGAGATTATATAAATTATTATCAAAATAACTATTTTGCAAAATTTGCAACAGGTGATGATTTTGTTGTATCAATAAAAAAAGAAACAAAAGAAGATTCTACATGGACGCAGGTCCCTAAATATTCTTTATATGTATGGGGTAATAATGATAAAGGTCAGCTTGGCATTACTTCATTAAACTCATCTGTTGGCAGAGCAACACCATTATTTGATGGATTGCAGGATAAACCAATGGAAACAGACCCAAATAAAGTAGTGCCAATACAAAAAGAAATTATTGAAGTGGCAGCAGGTAGTGCATCAGGTTATGCAATATCAAGTGATGGCATATTATATGGCTGGGGAGATGATAGTAAGCATCAATTAACATCAAATAAAACAACAAATTCTACTAATAATTTAGTATATGAAATAGAAAACCCACAAGGTGCTACTGGTTATAAAAAAGTATGGGCTGGTGGCGATAGAGTTATAGCTCTTGCTAATGATAATAACTTATACACTTGGGGCGATAATAATAATGGTATTTTAGGGATTAACAGCACAGAAGATACAGTTGCAACACCTGAAAAATTATATTTTAGTTTAGCACCTATTCAATAATAAAAATAAAGCCCTGCTGTAATAATACAGCAGGGAATTTAATCATGTTCTATATATTCTTTTAGTTCTTTCATATTTAGATTATTACCAAGCCCAAGCATAAGTTTTGCAATAGCTTTTTCAAGTGTCATATTTTTACATGATATTGCACCATACCTGCCAGCCATTATACCCATAGGATATTTATCAAGATGCACACCATTATAAAGACATTGTGTTGCAAATAATATTGGAATACCGTTTTTGACAGCTTTTTTTATTGCAGGTATAAAATTATATATATCTTTTTCTGTTGGCACACCACCTGCACCATAGCTTTCTATAATAATACCACGATAACCCATATTAATAAGCACATCAATAATATCAGGTTTTATTGAGGGAATTACTTTGATAACAAAAACTCTATTGGATAGATTTTTATTAAAAAATTCTAATCCTGTTTCTTTATGTTTTGGCAGAGAAATAGGTTTTTCGTCCAAAACTTTTACGCTTAAATCTGTGAATAATGCTTTATTTGTATTTTTTAAAGAAATATTTTCAACTGGTTTATTCCATATAATTTTTTTATTATCAGATATACCAGCAGGTTCTTTATTAATAGATAAAAAGCCTATAAAATCTTCACTATATATTTTTTTGACACAATCTCCATAATGAATAGTGCCATTAAATGCAAGAAATATACCACCAACACCACTACATGCCGTTAAAAAAGCATCATGTATATTTTTACAAGCATCAGTTCCATCTACATTAATGGGAAGTTGTGAACCTGTAAATACTATTGGTTTATCAAAATTAGTAACAGCACAAGCAAACATAGATGAGGAATAAGCCATAGTATCTGTGCCATGTGTTATAACAAAGCCATCATAATATTTATAATTCATTTCAATAGTTTGCATTATTGTAAGCCATTTTTCAGTGGATATATTAGAGCTATCTATATTCATCATTTCAATTACATCAATATTGCATATTTCTTTTAATGCTGGAACAAGGTTTATTATATCAATGCCTGATAATGCTGGCACAAGTCCATTTTCAGATGGAATAGAAGCAATAGTTCCACCTGTTGTTATCATTAGTATTTTTTTCATTTAGTATTTATCCTATTGTTTTTTTAAATTTATCATTTTTATTAATTATAAAAAAGCCTTTTTTATAAAAAGATAATTTATATTATTTAAAAAATTATGACAAATGCTTTTTGTAAGAACTGTTAATGTCCCGACCGAGTAGCAAGGAATGAAAAAATTTGACTGGAATAAAAATAATAAAAGCTTGATTTATGAGCTGGGCGGTGGAAAATTGGGTAAAAAATGTAATAGAAATAAATTATAATTTTAATAATTTTTAATAAAAATTCCAAAATA